>OLRA01003878.1_pt1 | contig 12499 bp, 10 predicted proteins | sample 1673011 | NCBI WGS metagenome assembly OLRA01 (sample SAMEA3136746, study PRJEB25190) | human gut metagenome | reverse complement strand
ATGTGGCAATGGCTTTGTCCGGGGAAATGCAGGCATATTGTGATATTGAGGATGAGATGGTTAAGGGAATGTTCGGAACGATTGTGCAGGGGTATTTGAAAAAGGGGTATAATCGGGCTACGGCGGAGATGATAAATCTTTATTAGAAAATATATGGATTTTGATTAAAATATGGAGTATAATTAAAAAAATGTAAAGGAGGTAATGTGATGAAAAAAGGAATTTATCTAAATGATTCTATTCATGGATTGATACCATTATCAGAATATGAAAAAAGAATTATTTCGAGTGTAGGATTTAATCGTTTGCATGATGTGTATCAAAACTCAACGGTTTATTTAACTTTCCCAACAAATAGAACGAAGAGATTTGAACATTCAATTGGCACAATGAAATTATGTTCAGATATGTTTTTTTCATCAGTTTTAAATGCAACATCAGAAAATTTAGATGCATTTTATAATATTTTTAATGACGAATATAAAAAGATAATAGATGAAATTGCAAAACAGCATGAATTTTGTGAACAAAAGTTAGGTGGAATTACGCCTGATAATATGCCAAGTTTAGAACTAGATAAATTTCGACATTCTTTGATACCACATAATGTAAAGCCTGAATATGATATTATACATTTATTGTTAATTCAGGCAATTAGAGTTGCTGCATTGTTACATGATATAGGACATCCACCTTTTAGCCATATTGTTGAATATGCCTTGAAAGCAGTGTATAAAGAGGGAGAAAATTCAAATAATAATAGTAGTAAAAGTAGATGGGCAGTTTTTTCAAATACAATGTCTAAATATTTTGAAGATAATAAGAAACTGCATGAACAAATGGGGGATGAAATCAGTGCAAGCATATTAAGAGGAATTATTCCTAATATTAATGATGAAGATGAAACATACAATGAAAATTTATATGAAATCTTGGTCTATGAAAGTGTAATTAAAATATTTGGTGAAATTCCACCATTCAATAATTTGCATAGGATTATAGATAGCAGTTTAGATGGAGATAGACTTGATTATGTAACAAGGGATTCATTAAACTCTGGAATGGATTCAGGGAAAATAGATTATAATAGAATAATCAATGATATGCAGCTTATTGTTGATGATAAGGATATCTTTTTTTGTGTTCCATTGAAAGCAGTCAATTCTGTGGAGGATTTTATTAAACGAAGATATAATATTTATAAAAATATTATATATCATCATAGGGTAATAAAAACAGATTATTTGTTGGAATACTCTGTAAAAGATTTGGTAAAAAAATATTTAAATACACAGACAAATAAAAATGATAATAATAAAATTCTGATTCCATTTGATATTTCTGGATTGTGGTTTCCATTAGGGGAGTCAACGACGGCAGAGAAGGCAAATGCATTATCTCAGTGGAATGACTCTTGGTTAATGACGGTTTTAAAACAGATATATTATACAGAGTATTATAGGAATAAAGATATAAAATCAAATACAGATGAGTATATTTTAAAACAAAGATTATCAGAACTTTTAAGAAATACTAAGTGTTATTACTCATTAATAAAACGTGGTGAAAATTTTAAAATAATAGATGACGAAGTAAAAAAAGTTTTATTAGATGGTAAAGGTGAAATTGATGAATTGGTTGTGAAAATTAATCAATTATCTAATAAACTGGAGAAGGATGCTTTAACAAAAGGAACAATAGTTGATATAAAAGGCACATTAGATTTTATAGATGAAATACTAAGTAATATATCAAAAATGTCTAAAGGATTTGTTCTATCATTTATTTCAAGAAGATGTAAAGCGATTAAGATAGGCTCTTTTGAAGATTTTGTCAAAAGAGTGGTTACAACAGAAACACACAAAATTTTTACAAACATAAAATGCTATGATACTATAACTGTATTTAAAAACATTTCTATAGGTCTTGATAGTCCTATCTATTTTTATGACTATAATGGTAACGTGTGTACCTTAGATGAAATAAGTGGTATTTCAGATATTTTAAGGCTTGATTCGGATTATCTTCCAGTTTTTTATATTTATATCATGCTTGAAAATGGAGAGAATATAATAAAAGAAAAAAGGGACATTTTTTTACACAGCATTGGAGTTGAACTTGGGAATAAACTTAAAGAACAAATTGTTACAGAGTTAAACGAACAAATAAATCAAATGGAGGAATGACTATGTGCAAGGTATTAGTAAAGGATTCAAAGAAGGATGTAGATTTTATTATTTATAACCATCTATTTTCTAAGGATTCATCATATAGATTTACGGTTAGGCAATTAGTTGTTGAGTTACGTCAGTATAACTTAGATGTATCTTCAGAGTATGTTGAGAAAGAGGTAAGTTCTTTTGTAAAATCAGGATTGGTTAATCAAAATTTTAGGTGCTATTCTATATGTGGACGGTAGTAAAGAATGGCTCCATTTTGGCTCTAAAAATTTTAGATGAGGTACACAAAAATGCAAAATAAGATGAATATGAAGAATAAAATGCACAAATGTGTACCGAGAAACAGCCAGATAAATCTCTCCGTCCAAGAGTTTGAATAGTACAAGAGTACATGGATTATTTTATATGGCAGGTGGTCTATAGGATTGCCTGTCATATAAGTATTTATCATATTTGGACTTTATGTTGTTGCCAATGAAAATCAGAAGAGGAATTGTTAAATTATGGAGAATTCTATTGAAAACATTAGAAGAAGTAAGCAAACAATTTCTGAAATCGTAATTACAACTGTGATTATTTCCATAGGAATAAATTTTGTAGTGTTAGGGATAAGTAAGGAGTTAGATTTTAATAATAATTTGATGCTAATTATAATAGGTAGTATCTTGATTATATTATCTTTACTCATTATTTCTTTTCAGAAATTTAAACAATCGAATAGAAATGTGATAATAGAGGCAGCATTGGAGTATGATAATGCAAATAGAGAAATACTAGATATTGATGGTTATGCATTTTCATATGATGTATGCAAATACTTAAATGCGGCGTTGTCAGAAGATAAAAATATAGAAGCAATGTGGATGAAGGATAGACTTGCAATGACTCATATTTTTAATGAAGTCGAATCAGATAAAACTTTTATCGGTGTTTCGCGTTCAGGTGCGTTGTTAAATCAACTTTTAGAATACATAGTTTTGAAGAAATTGTCCACATTAACAACAGATTATTTTAATAACCCAAAATACAATAAAGATAAGATAACAAGAATACAAAGAGAAGAAATTAATGATTTTGTTGCTTCTAATATTTTTGTGAATTTATTTTCAAAGCAGCCATATGAAAGGGCAGCGTTTGATAATAAAGATTTCGAAAGAGATGTTGTATATAGTATTGGTAAAAATGGTGCAATATATGATAAATTCGAACTTTATGTACCAGTGAAATGTCGGTTTGTTAAAGAAAAACCTAATACTATTACTTTGAAGCACCCGTATTTTAAACTTAAAATCACACCAACTTTTACCGGATTTGAAACGGTTTTGCCACGTGATTTCGAGAAGAGATATATGCAAATTGAGAATCTTTCAAATATTTCATGTTACAAAATAATGATTGGAATAGATTTGAAGTTTTCGCCACTTGCTTTTTTTATGAACAAAGAGCAATATTATGGATGGATAGATAAATTTGCAAATGAGTTGATAAATTATGCATCAATTGATAAATTTTTTGAGAAAATAAGATGGGATGTGGTTAGAACTTTTATGAAGTGTAATAAGTAACGTATTGGCAACATTTTGGCAACAGAAAATCAGTAAGCCAGAATAATTGATGTATTTGAAGTAAAAACAGGGGTGTATTTGCACAAAACTTAAATAAATACAGTTAAGAACAGCAAAGGACACGCCGAGTTTGAATAGACACCACATCTCTGGGAAGCCTTATTTTGCAGACTTTCCAGAGATTTTTCTCTTTTGTTGGCTACAAATTGGCTACACATGCCATTTGGCTACCATTCGGAACTGTCGTTCCATTCATCACATTTTCAAGCTGGGCAGCTACTTCTGCCTGCTTATTCGGATACAGATGACTGTAAGTATTTAAGGTCGTCTGTATTTTTTCATGTCCAAGCCGGTCTGCAATCAGAAGAGGCTGGCATCCCATTTCAATCAGAAGACTTGCATGGGAGTGGCGGAGATCGTGTACCCGGATCTTTTTAACTCCTGACTTCTTACAGCCACGGAGCATTTCATGGTTCAGAAAACTATTGGTGTAAGGAAACAGTCTGTCATCCAGCTGGATCTCATAGCACTTATCCATATACTCTTTCAGACAGTTGGCAAGGATCTGTGGAATGGTAACAACCCGGTTGCTTTTTGGCATCTTTGGCGGCCAGATTACATCCCTGCCGTTGATACATTGAAAGGTCTTATTAATCGTGATTGTATGGTCTACCAGATTCACATCTGCAGGTGTTAATGCACATAATTCTCCTACACGCATTCCGGTATAATATAGAGTCATAAATGCGGTATAGGAGGCTGGTTTATCCTGTACTGCCACTATAAACTGCTCAAATTCTGCTTTTGTCCAGAAGTTCATTTCTTCCGCATGACTTTTTCCCATACTTCCGGCTTTGGTGCATGGATTCTCATGCAGATTATAATATTTCACTGCATAATTGAACATAGCCGTCAGCTGGTTATTGATTGCTTTTAAATAAGTCTGGGAATAAGGTTTTCCATTTTCATCTCGATAGGCAGTTAAGCTGTTCTGACATTTGCGGATATCTTTTGGCGTAATCTCATTGATAGGGATATTTCCGAATACCGGAAGAATCTTTTTGTCCACCATATAATGTTTACTGATAATGGTGGACTCCTTCAGCCGGTGGCTCATATCTTCAAAATACAGTTCAACGAAATCCTGAAACAGCATTCCCATATCAGCTGTTGCTTTGTTCAGAAAATCCCGTTCCCATTCTAAAGCTTCTTTTTTGGTTGCAAACCCACGTTTCTTTTTATGGATGACTTTTCCGGTGTAATCCTTGACACGAATCTGGGACAACCATCTTCCTGAAGTATCCTTTGTTACTGACAAATTTGATCATTCCTTTCTTAGAGTTATGAAAACACTATGTTGGGAGATTATTCGCCAGAAAGCAGAGCAGCTCTTCTTTTTATACGCTCATCCTCATCAAGCTCTTCTAAGTTATAAGGACAAAGATGGAAAACAGTTTATACTATGGATGTGATTGGGGAAGAACATGAATTTGCAGACAGTCCGAAAACAAAAATGAAACAGAGGCAGGAGTGGACACAGGGGAAGGAAAAGCTACAATAGAAAGTGATAGATTTATGAATGTGCCAGAGTGAGAAGAACTTTCTTTTGTGTAAAGGTTAAGTAAAGGAGGAGGCTGTTATTATGCAGCTTCTCCCGGCAGCTTAAATATGGGAAATAAAAATTTTTGAGGTATTCAATCTAATGAAAACGTGATACAATTTGTATAGTTTTACATGTAGGTACAGACATGGCAGTATGTTATGAAAGACTGTGGGAACTGTTGGCTAAAAAGAATATGAAAAAAATTGAATTACAGCATCGTTCGGGAATCAGCGGGAATATTCTCGCCAAGTTGGGAAGAAACGAATATATTTCCATGCAGTCTGTTGAAAAGATATGTGGAACACTGAATTGTACGATTGATGAAATAATGAAATTTAAAGAAAGTAAATGAGGGGTTGTAAATGGCAAAAGAATCCATAGAAGCTGCATTAAAGCGATTTGATGAACGTTATTACAAATTGAGATTGGATAAAGTAATCCTCGAGAGTTTTGGAAATAATCTGTTGTCGTATATGAAACAGATTAATTTTGCGGTAAAGAATAATGAAACAGAAGAACATATTAAAAATATTGTAAATAAATTTTTAAGAGCAACTTTTTATTCTGACCCCAAATTTGAGATCAATGCATACAAAAGAGTGGATAGTGCTATTATGTACAATAATATTTTGTATGCAATTTTGGAAATGAAAAAACCGGCAAATAAAATGGAAATGGTTTTGGAAGATGACATTAACCGGAAAGCTCTATGGGAAATAGTATATTATTATCTTTGTGAAACCAGAGATGTTTCCGGGAAAAAGGTTAAAATTAATTATGTTTCAGAAATACGTAGGTTGATTATTACGGATTCTCGGACATGGGTATTGATTAATGCTCAGGATTTAGACAAATTATGTGAAGGTTATATTGAAAAACTGTTTTATAAGTTTGAGAACAACCAGTTACCATATAGAGATGTAAATAAATTTTATGGTGCGTTATCTGAATATTTTTCACAGATAAATATTACTGAAAAATTGAGGTATGTTTATTTTGAAATTGACAAAATGTATTCCAAAAAATCAAATTGGCAGTATCTGTTCAAGATATTTAAGCGTGATTACTTGCTGAAAGATGGATACAAACAGATTGCAAAGACCCATGTATTAAATGGAAAATTCTATCAGGAATTACTTTATCTTATGGGGTTGAAAGAAGCAAAAGTAGATAAGAAAAATGTAATTATTATTGATCCATCTGTAAAGGGTTCCCTGGCAAATCAGGTGTATTCAATTTTAACTGAGGAAAAAGAATGCGCGGAAGATTTGGCGAAAGAAGAAACATTTGAAATCGTGTTGGTTTGGATTAATAGACTTTTATTTATCAAACTTTTTGAAGGGCAACTTATCTCGTTTAATAGAGATTGTCCAGAATACCGAATTTTGGATAATGACAAAATAAAAGATTTTCAGGAAGTTCAGTATCTTTTCTTTGATGTCCTCGGAAAAAGAGAAAGAGATGACACATCGTTTTTAAAGCAATTCGAACAGGTGCCATATTTGAATAGTTCATTATTCGAGCGGTATGAAGTTGAAACAAAGTATGTAAACATTCGTGAGATTAAGAATGAGCCAATAAAGAAAAAGAAAGCATCAGTTCTTGGAAAGAAAAGTCCAGATAATATACCACTGTTGGAGTATATTATTGACTTTTTAAATGCTTTTAGTTTTACCGCACAAAATGTAAATGAAGACGAAAAAATCATTTCCAGTGAAATAATTGATGCATCTGTTTTAGGATTGATCTTTGAAAAAATAAATGGATATAAAGAAGGTTCTTTTTATACTAAGAGTTTTGTAACAGAATATATTTGTCAGGAAACTATTGAAAATACGGTTATTGAAAAACTGAATAAGGAATTTATGTGGCATTGCAAGACTATTGATGATGTCAAATTTGTAATGGATACAAATTCTTTTGCCCAGATAAAAAGAATAAATGAGATTATAGATAGTCTGAAAATCTGTGATCCCGCAGTAGGCTCAGGACATTTTTTGGTTTCTGCACTAAATAGAATTATTGTTTTGAAAAAAGAACTAGGAGTGCTATTGAAATATGATGGAAAGACACCGTTCCGTGAATATGAATTAGCTGTAATTGACGATGTGTTATGTGTATTTGATGGACAAGGAAGGGAATTCAAATACGAACCAAATGACTTCCTTTCTCAATCAATACAAAAAACTCTTTTTATAGAGAAAAGGAAGATCATTGAAAATTGTTTGTTTGGTGTAGATATTAATCCGAATGCTGTTGCTATTTGCCAGTTACGTTTGTGGATAGAACTTCTTAAAAATGCTTATTATGAAAATGGTGTCATGGAGACGTTACCGAATATTGATATTAATATTAAGTGTGGTAACTCTTTGATTCATAAAATTCAATTTCAGGTAGGGAAGAACATTGGAACAAAAGATGTCGGATTTTCAAAAAGTGATCAGGCATTAATTAAAGACTATAAGGCAACAGTAAAAAAATATCATTCTGCATCAGACAAACGAGAAAAACATGAACTCAAAAATATTGTTTCAAAGATCAAAGATAATCTTCATATGGCTTGCCAGCAACTGGTAATGAAAGCAAAAGGAAATCAATTGTATTTGGCATATGATACGAATTATGCACGGGATATATATAAAGACTCTTTCGAATGGGCATTAGAGTTTCCAGAGATTATTTCTGAGAAAGGAACTTTTCTGGGATTTGATTGTATTATTGGTAATCCACCGTATATTAGAGTGCAGGAATTGAGCCATGAAGATGTTGATTATTATAAGGATAATTATGAAACAGCGTGGAAAAGAATTGATATTTCAACATTGTTTATAGAACTGGGCTACAGCTTAGTTAAGGCAGAAGGTAAAGTGTCCTTTATTACTTCAAATCAATTTTTTACAACAGATTATGGAACACTTATTAGAAAATTTATTATTGATAACACATTTGCAAATAGAATTGTAGATTTTGCTGATCTACCTGTTTTTGATGGGGCACTTACGTATGTGAGTATCTTCTTTTTTGAAAAAAAATCAGTACGAAGAAAGAGTTTCTATTTTTATAAAGTTCCGAAACTTCCTTTTATTGTTCCCTCATCTGAACAATTTATTGAAATTTCTTATGATTCATTGGAAGAAGAAGGATGGATATTAAAAAGTAAAGAAGTCAAGGATTGTCTTGATAAAATGAAATCTGCTACACCGGATATATTAAAAAAATATGCAAAATGTTGGGCTGGAGCATTTACTGGTAAAGATGATGTTTTAATGTTTATGAAAGATGAGAAGGTTCCTTTTGAAGATGCAATGACAATCCCTGTCATAAGAGCAGATAGTTGCTCACGATATGCATACGCAGAACCAACAAGAAAAATATATTATCCTTATGCGGAAAATGGTGACAATACAGTTTTAATACCGTTGCAGAAAATTCAAAACTCATATCCTCAGACGTATGAGTATATTAAGGAACATGAAGAAATACTCAAAGCGAGAAAAGATTCAAGAAAGGTATTTGGGGATAAGGAAGGCTGGTATGGTTTAGTCAGATTTGGAAAACTATCCAGATTTAAAAAGAAAAAAATAGTAAGTCCGGGAGAAGTTAAGGGAAATAAGTTTTCGCTGGATATTACGGGGTCTGCGTTTAGCTGTGGTAGAGTTTTTTCTGTTACATCAGAAGACGAGAATGTGAGTGTTGAGTATATTTTGGCTTTTTTAAATTCGGAATTATGTGAATTTTACTTACATAATACAGCAGCATTAAAGCAAGGAGGATATTATTCATATTCTTCGACAGCTATTGACACCCTTCCATTTATTTATGATCCAAAAAAGGCTATTGATGTTGAGCAACTTGTAATCAATATTTTACAACTTAAAAGTAAGCAAGAGGACAGCCGTGATCTTGAAAAAGGAATCGATCAGATTTTTTATGATATGTATGGCTTTTCAGAGCAGGAACAGAAGGTTGTAAGACAATATTTAGAAATGTAAATTCTCTTAGCAACGCTAAGAGCGCATTTCTATATATGCATTTTCAATGCCATGTATCGTGCGTCCTGTGGAACTGTCTCCGGATTGAAGATTTATTCAATCCGGGAGATATGCGAAATCAAGATTTCGGACAAGGGTTGCCCTTTCGGCACGAGTGCCTATCTGTAAAGTACTTTAAGTATGTACTATTTTGTGACAAATGAAACATTGGCGGTGTACTATGAGCAGTAAAATTACAGGAGAGGAATATCTATTGCTGAAAATTTTTAGCTTTGATTTTGAATATCATATACCTGCATACAAACGCCCTTATGCATGGATTACGGAAGAAGCAGGAATTTTATTTGATGATTTATATGAATTTTACCGAACAGAACTATTAGATAATTATTTTCTTGGCACAATTGTGCTTATTAAAGAGGAAGACAAACCATATGCTGATGTTATTGATGGACAGCAACGTCTTACTACATTGACGATTCTTTTTTCAGTATTGGTTTCCAATTTGACAGGGAAGGCACGAGAGTCATGTAATGCCCTGCTTCAGGAAAGCGGTAATATACTTGCCGGTATTCCTGCCAGACCCCGTATACATCTTCGTCAACGTGATCAGGCTTTTTTTAATAAATACATTCAGGAAGTGCAGATTCCATCTTGGATTAGCATTGCTGCAACTGCACTTTCGATAGAAGTATAGCGACATATTCAGGAAAACTGTAATGTGTTACTTGGTCATTTTGAGTCAGCTTTTGAGGAAAATCAAAATGAATGGATTAATTTAAGTAGGAAAAGAAGTGTGTGGCACTATGCCGGAAAATTTACCGATACCAGAAAAAGTATTCAATAAGTTGAAAAGGAGCAACTTGCTACATTAAAGGACAAAAGCAAAAAAGAAAAAATTGATGCTTGATGAGTAAATTTTTGTAAGAAGACTTAATTAAAATTGGAATAACTAATATAGAACTGTTTATGAGAAATTATGACGACAAGACAACAACATGAAAATTAAATATTTGGCATATAATGAAAATACCTGAAATAATGACTTGATTAGTATTATAATTAAAAATATATTTACAGAAAGGAAACCTTTACAACTACTGGAAAGAGGTTTCCTTTTTTTTACTCAGAATTAGAGTGGTAAAATTCCTGGTTTGATGCGTATAAATGAAAGCTTTGTGCTTGCAATGTTGCAGACTTGATGCCCACAATAGCAAAATATACTTTTTTTGTTGACTTCACTGTGCATTTGATATATAATTTGATTTATAGAAGATTATCGACGAGGAGGTGAAAAGATGAAGTTTAATTTTGACTGGAATTATGTTGCTGCTGGAGCTCCATATATTACAATTAGTGAGCTTGCACTAGGCTTTAATACACCATCTATCTCTCTTCTTGGAAATCCAGAAGAAGTTATCGTGGGATTCGATGATCAAACTATGACGATTGGAGTAAAGCAATACGACGGCAATGAAAATGCAAAACCATATAAGTTTTATAGCAGAATGAAAAATGGTTGGGTAAGGATTGGATGTAAGGACTTTGTAAAATATCTATCATCATTAACTGGATTGAAATTTAGTCCAGCAATTAGGTATGTTGCTAAGTTTGATGCGGAAGAGAAGATTTTGTACATTTCCGTTTTAGATGATCTTCAAAGTCAAAACAATGAGGAGGTGAATGAAGATAATTGAGGTCCATAAAAAGATAGACAAAAAGCACATTAAAAGCTACTGCAATAGCTTCAATGTGCTTCCGCTGATGTGCTATACACACACTTCATACAAACTAAGTATAGCACATCCATGGCAGATTTCAAGTTGAATTTGTCTTTGGGTGTATTTTTGCACCCTAAAATCGAACTAAGTAATAAAAGATTTTCTATATAGTATATAGGAGAAAGGATGCGCTATATGAAAAAATATTATGTCTCAGATTATTGGAATAAAGGTATAAAAGGGCATTTGAATTATGCTTTTGTGGATGTTGTGGTTAACGATGATAATTTGCTGTTTATTGATCCTATTTTGCTTGAAACTGCTCGCGATAGATGGTGTCAGGGAGCAAATGCAACCGTGCAATCATTTTTTAACGAATTTTATGAAGCATATAGAACAAAAGACCAAGTAAAAAAAGAGGAATTGCTATCGCATGCAGGTGAACAAAATGGAACCCGTTTGGGTTATGGTCGGGGTGATAATGGAAAGGGGAATACGAAACAGGGGTTGCTCAATATTTTTTCTCCATTAGATTCACTTTTACAGGATATTTCCACTATAAAGAAAGCGGAGGATCTAGCGGTTTTGATTCCTGATTTTGCGGAGGATGGTCTGTCTGATCTTCTTACGAATGTCTTACATGATCAGTTAAATCAATTCACATCTGAACAGATGAAAAAATATGGGATTGAAAGTAATTCATTATTATCATTTTGGACTTGGGATAAAGAAAACTTCTGCTGGAAAGAAATTGAGAGACCATCATATTGTATTAATGGTAAAGAGTTGCTTGTTGTACCTAAGCACATTGTCAGGAAAAAATATTTGTTCAGTACCAGTCAGTATTTTAATAGAATCATACTGGAGCGGATACGTGAAGATGGTGGATATATGAACGATGGAAAGCCTATTCCTAAAAGAGAAATAGTAAAAGCAAAGTGCTATTCAGGTGAACATTGGCAATATGATGAAGCTGTATCATATACAAAGAAGGATAATGATGCACTGAATGAATATCATCATAAATTGCCGGTATTTTATGCTGAATATGGTCATTCTTTAGAAGACGAGGAGTTAGATGAGTTTGTGTATGGCTATCCCATTTCACAAACAGCATAACATTGTCATGCCGGCATCAAATGGTCATGTAATGATAACGTGATTCAGATAACAAACTGATAACACCATTCGGTACAGTCCATAGGGCTAGGACAGTTGGACAAAAATAAAACCAAATAGAACAAAAACACCTATACAAAATTGTATAGAACTAGTTTCAAATTTTCGAGTTTGAATAATTTTTTTAAAAATAAAATATAGAAGGATTTATTTTTCAATAGGAAATGAAGAAGGCTCCAGGAGATTTTAAGAGATCTTCTGGGGCCGTTTATTTATGTGTGGTATACTGGAATATATCTATATGAAAATTTGATTCAAA
>OLRA01003877.1_pt1 | contig 12501 bp, 10 predicted proteins | sample 1673011 | NCBI WGS metagenome assembly OLRA01 (sample SAMEA3136746, study PRJEB25190) | human gut metagenome | reverse complement strand
GTAATCTGCATTGGCATTTGTTGTTCCGTTTTCGGAAGCAAGCTGGCTTTCCAGCTCCTTGATCCGGGCATTGGCAGACTTTAATGTATTATACTCATAGTTACCTTGCCGTGCCTGCTCCTCCTCGGATGGTGTCGGCAAAATGCGGTTGACAACCGGCACATCCTTCAATGCCGGATATAACACCTTGCTTCCGATGCCGCCGACATCAAACTTAATCAGGCATGCAAAAATGATCAGCCATATGGCAACGATCGCAAGAGCGATCAGAACAGTAACTACTCTGCTCCCGCCTTTTTCTCTTTCTAACATATTATCGTCATTTTTTGCCATTATACTTACCCCTCTCTGTCCGCTTTCCTGCCAAACCGGAAGCTGACCAGTTCGTTGATTTCTTTCTGTTCTTCCGCATTCTGTTCCTTTTTGAACTCTTCAAATGCGTTTTCTTTAAGTTTCTCGTAGGTTTTGCGTTCCTTCATCGCTTCATTCAGTTTTCCTCTTGCCTGATCCACCTGCCTCTGCTGATTGATCACGGCAATTTTCTGAAGATTAATATTATATTTGATATTCTCTACTGCATCCTCCAGTTGACGGATCCGCAACAGTTCAAGCACTGCGCTCACCTGTTCCTTAAGCTGTGTCTGCTTCTGTTCCTTATACCGGATCAGATCATCCAGCTTCTGCTGTTCCTGATGCAGTCTTGCCATCTGCACAGCATATTCCGCCCTCGCCTGATCCTCCAACTTACACTTGATCTGCAGAATGCTTTCCATAGAAAATACAAAACGCGCCATGTATTATCATCCTTCCTCCGGAAACAGTTCTTCCAGCCGTCTGATGCTCTCCTCAAAGCTGATCTTCTCATATACATCCTGCTGCAAAAATTCATTTACCGCATCAATCTTAGATAATGCATAGTCGATCGACGGATTTGAGCCTGCCTTATAGGCTCCGATGTTGACAAGATCCTCCGCCTCAGAGTAGGTCGCCAGGACATTTTTGAGCTGGCCGGATGCCTTTTTGTGCTTGCTATCCACGATACTGCTCATAACACGGGAAATACTCTGCAGCACATCGATCGCCGGATAATGGTTCTTCTGTGCGATCTTGCGGTCAAGAACAATATGACCGTCCAGAATACTTCTCGCTGTATCGGCGATCGGTTCGTTGAAATCGTCCCCGTCAACAAGCACAGTGTAAAGTCCTGTGATCGACCCCTTATCCGAACGCCCGGCTCTCTCTAAAAGCTGCGGCATCTCACCGTAAACACTCGGTGGATACCCTCTTGACACCGGCGGTTCGCCGGATGCCAGTCCAATCTCTCTTTGTGCCATCGAAAATCGTGTCAGCGAATCCATCATCAAAAGCACATCTCTGCCCTGATCCCGGAAATATTCTGCCACGGCTGTTGCCGTCATGGCAGCCTTCTTACGGATCAATGCCGGTTTGTCGGAGGTTGCCACGATCACCACTGACCGTTTCATGCCCTCCGGTCCAAGATCTCTTTCAATGAACTCCCGCACCTCACGGCCTCGTTCGCCGATCAGGGCAATCACGTTGATGTCTGCCTTGGTGTTACGTGCAAACATACCCATCAGGGTACTCTTACCGACACCACTTCCCGCAAAGATACCGATACGCTGTCCCTTTCCAACCGTAATCAGACCATCGACCGCCTTCACACCAAGCGGAAGCACTGTATCGATCAACTCTCTGGTCAGGGGATCCGGCGGCTCTGCCTGTACGGAATAACCACAGGTGCAGTTAAGTCCGGATCCGTCGATCGGATTTCCCAGACCGTCAAGAACCTTTCCTAAAAGTTCATCTCCTACCATAACCTTTAGCGGCGCTCCGGTATTCTCCACACGGCTTCCCAGACCAACACCTGTCGTCTGGTCATAGGGCATCAGAAGCACCCTGTCGTCACGAAAGCCAACTACCTCTGCATTGATCACCTGATTATGATCCTTTGTAATAATATGGCAAAGATCGTTAAGCTTTGCCGATGGTCCGATAGACTCTACGGTCAGCCCCACAACCTTTGCCACTTTTCCAAGTTTCTTTTCGTAGGACTGGTTCAATAAAATATTATATTTGGATAAATCAATATCAACCATCCTTATTCCTCCAGTCGCTTTCCTCTACATGATCGTCAGCATACGGATCTGATCCTTCAGATTCTGGAGCTGCACATCCAGACTGCAGTCGATGATCCTCTGATCCGTCTCAATAATGCACTGGTTCTCCTGCAGACTGTCATCCTCTGTAATATCAAAATCCACCTCTCCCGAAACACAGGATCTAAGCTGCTCCTTCTGTGCGGATACCGTCAGCATGTCCGGCTTGGAAACACGCAGTGTCACGGATTTTGTTTTCTCAAGCTGATTGAGTGCCTGATGGATCAGATAAACGATCACGTCCTTTTTATCTTCACAGAGTACACCGGTAATCTTCTCGATCAAAGCCCCCATCAGTTCTGCATATTTCGGTTCCAGCGCCTCTTCCTGTTCTTTTAATTTCTGCTGCTGTTGTTCAAACTGCTCCTGCTGTCTGAGTGTTTCCTCCTGTAAGTGCTTAAGCGCCTCTGCCTGCCCCTGCTCAAAGCCGGCATTACGACCTTCCTCCTGTGCCTGCTGACGGATCTCATCTGCCTGCTCTCTCGCAGTCTGAAGGATCTCCTCCGCCTGCGCTCTTGCGTCCGCCAGCATGCTTTCCATCTCCAGAGAGGTCTCCTCCTGAACACGTGCACGCTCCTCTTCACGGACATCCTCCATATTAAGGACATTCATTCCCTGCTGAAATTCTCCGACCGGTTCCGTTTCTTCCGGATCATTCACCGAAGAAGCCTCAACCTGCTGCAACAGCTCCGGTGCAAACTGTACGACATGATCATCGGAGTTGATCACTCGTGTATCGTCCTGATCCATCTGAAAATAAACAGATTTAATCAAATTAGACAACGATCTCGTCACCTCCACCTCTGGAAATGATGATCTCCCCGGAATCCTCCAGCTTTCGGATAATATTTACAATCTTCTGCTGAGCCTCCTCAACATCCTTCATACGAACAGGTCCCATAAACTCCATGTCTTCCTTGATCATTGTAGCAAGACGCTTTGACAGGTTGCCAAAGATCAGGTTCTGAACCTCCTCGTTTGATCCCTTCAGTGCAACGGCAAGCTCGTTATTGTCAACCTCACGAAGCACACGCTGTACGGAACGGTCGTCCAGAGACAGAATATCCTCGAACACAAACATTTTCTTGCGGATCTCGTCGGCAAGCTCCGGATCCTCGATTTCCATACTCTCCATAATATGCTTCTCGGTTCCGCGGTCTACAGTATTCAAAATATCGACAATGGCATCCACACCACCAACGATCGTGTAATCCTGATTAACCAGTGAGGCAAGCTTCTGTTCGAGCACCTTCTCCACTTCCTTGATCACATCCGGCGATGTACGATCCATCTGCGCAATACGTTTTGCAACATCTGTCTGCTTATCCGGCGATAATGCCGAAATGATCACGGATGCCTGTGCTGAGGACAGATAAGACAGGATCAATGCGATTGTCTGCGGATGCTCGTCCTGAATAAAGTTTAAAAGCTGGCTGGCATCTGTTTTGCGTACAAACTCAAATGGACGCACCTGCAGGGAGGCTGTCAGCTTGCCGATAACATCCCTTGCTCTCTCGGCTCCAAGTGCCTTCTCCAGAAGATCCTTCGCATAGCCGATACCACCCTCAGCAATATACTGCTGTGCCAGACATACCTCATAAAACTCATCCATAACCTTATCCTTCACAGCCGGGGAAACACTTCTTGTATTGGCGATCTCCAGTGTGATCTGTTCTATTTCGTCTTCCTTCAAATGCTTAAATACAGATGATGATTTGTCCGGTCCCAGTGCGATCAAAAGGATCGCTGCTTTCTGGATTCCTGATATTTCCTCTGATTTTGCCATTTCACCCTCCATCTCTGCCCCGACGGCAGCTTTTGTCATCACCGTCTGTCTTATACGGCAGGCAGTGTTCTTTCCTCTTTCCGTGCGAAATCTATGATTTCGCTGTTTATAGCGGATAAAGGAATTGCATCTGCAATTCCTTTAATATTCCTGTCATTATTCCCAGTCATCTGAGATCCAGTTACGCAAAAGCTGCGCCACCGCTTCCGGATTTTCATCGACAAACTTCTCGATCATCTTTCTTGTCTCAGACTTATCACTGAACTCAATATCCTCCAGTGACTGGTTCTCTTTGGTTGTCGCAAGAAGCTGCTCCACAGAAAGCTCAGGCTCCTCGTCCGTAACTGCAACCGGTGCGGTTCCGCGGACAACCACAAAGATCAGCAGTGCAATGATCAGTACCGCAAGTATGATCATCAGATAATCGGAGATACTGTGTCCTTTGGATGTCTTCTGAACAAACTTCGGAACCTCATATCCGACAACCGTGATCGAGTTTGCAGCCACGCCGGACGCACTTGCCAACAGCTGGATCTCACTGTTTGGAACCGTAAAGGTATTGGTGGTATTATGCTGTGCCATAAACTCATCAAAGGTCATGTTGTCCAGAGTACCATCCTTCTCAAGCTGTGCCTCGTCATACACAATATAGCGTGTCACAACAATACCAAGAGAAGACTTGTCTAACTCAATTGCCGGTTTCTCCTGCTTGATATTCTCGATCGTCTCATCGGTCAGAAGACCGGTCAGCTTCTCATATTCCTGCGAGGAGCTGTTGGAGTTGCCATCATTGATCACATAATCCGTCTCATCGTTATCATTGGAATCGGTTCCCGGAATACCACTTACCGTACCGGAAGATCCCTCATTTTTAGAATGAATATAGTTGGTTGGATAGCCATAATCCCTGCCGTCTGCCACACTATAGGTCTTGGTCAGACGTTCGATCTTATCCATATTGAACTGGATGCCCTGTGTTCCCACCTGCACATCATCATAGCCACAACGTACAAGCAGATCGACCAGATTGGAAGCAATCGTATTGCGCAGACGTTCACAGTATTCCGTAGAACCACCTGTCAGATCACCGCCCAACCCGTCACTTGTAAATCCGTTATAAAGGCACTTGCCGTTGTAATCATTGATGATCACATGATCTACGTCCGTTCCTACCGCATTGGCAAGCCAATAAGCTAGATTCTGCGCCACATCCGAAGTAAGCTGCTTCTCATTTTTTTCATTGACCTGAACCATTGCAGTCACTGATGTGACATTTTCCTCGTCCAGAATGCTGTAGGAGCTTTCCGGAACATCAATAAACACCTTGGCATCATCAATAAACGAGTACTGAACCATACTCGCCTTCAGCTCGCTCTGTAATGCCAGAACTCTCTTCTGGCTCTTCTCACTCTCCGTGGTCGAGATACTGTTATCAAACGCCTTATCCCAGGTATATCCCTTGTCTGTGAGATTATTATCACTCATGCAGTAAAACGCCTTTGTCATATCCTCATCATGAACATAAAGCGTCAGACCATCCTTCGAACTCTTGTTTGCAATACCCTCATCGTCCAATGCCTTCACCATGCTGGAGGCATCCTCCAGATTGCCAAACTGCTGAAATCTGCTCCAAGTCGGTCTTGATATCAGATACGTCATCACACCGATCAGAACAAGAACCACACAGATCACTGCAATGATGATCGTTTTCTGTCTGCTCGAATATCTATTCCAAAATTCCACAAGCTTTGCCGGAATTTCCTGTACTCTTTCCTTCATAATACTACTCTCCTAATCTTTGTCTGTCTCCCGAACCTGATAATCTTACCCTGCCCTGCGGTGCATCATACAGCTGCACGTTAGAACTGCAGATTCATCAGCTCTCTGTACCCCGACATGAAGGAGTCTCTCACAGCAACAACATACTGCAGCGAAATATTGGCTTTCTGCTGCGCGATCTGAAGGTCATGGATGCTCTCTGTCTCGCCCATGGAGTATTTCATTTCCTCGACCTCTGCCGCATTGCTGTAGTCGTTTGCATCACTGATCATGTTGGCTGCCGAATTAAATACCGCCTCAAAAGCACCGTTTCTCTTTACGCTTCCTGTCGAAGTATCATCCAGGGAAGACGAGAGCTCCGGCACTTTAAATGCATTGATCAGATCCACATTTGATAGTGCTGATAATTCCATATATACTCTCCATTCTTATGCAAATATTATTTGCCAATCTCTAACGCCTTCAATGCCATATTCTTGGCAGTATTAAAAGCAGTAACATTGGCTTCATAGGAACGGCTGGCATCGATCATGTTTGTCATCTCTGTCACCGTGTTGACATTCGGATAGGTCACGTATCCATTCTCATCCGCGTCCGGATTGGATGGATCATATACCATCCTTCCTTCGGTATCCGTATCCTCCGTGATACGGCTGATCTTAACGCCATTGCCAACCTTTCCATACATTCCTGCCGCATTGGTCAGGGCATCGTCAAATGAATAGTATGCCTTTTCCTGAAATACGACTGTTTTGCGCTTATAAATATTGCCATCTGCATCGCGGGTAGAATTAACGTTTGCGATATTCTGTGATATCACATCAAGACGTGTCCTCTGCGCCGTCATGCCACTGGCACTGATATCAAATGATGAAAATACACCCATATTCTATAATCCTTTCCATTCGTATCATCCGGTCTGCTCTATGTATCAGTTACCACTTCCGTTCTTGCAGACACTGCGCAGTCTCGAAAACTCCTGCGAAACCGAATCGAGCACCGTATAATACTTGATCTGATTCTGTGCCAGATAAGAATTCTCCGTGTCAACATCTACATTGTTTCCATCCAGACGATAGCTTACCGTGCTGTAATCCGTATATATACTGCCGTTGAGCAGATCAAGCTCCGCGTCTGCCACTGCATCATCCAGAGACTCTCCGCCGGTCAGCTGCTCCTCCAGATAACTCTGGAACGTCACATCCTTTCTCTTATAGGTCGGTGTGTCCGCATTAGCAATATTGTTGGAGATAACAGAATGCCGCAGCCAGCTTGCATCTGCGGTCTTCTCCAATATATTGATATAGTTAAATGCACCTGATGAAATCATCGAAAACCTCCTCGCTATATGTGAAAAGTATAAAAACAACAATATATGCCGTTATTATAAACCCATTTACACTACATATAATTATAAAGTAATTCATAAAAAATACAAGACCTATTTACAGATTTTGCTCTTCCATACAACTCCGGATCATCTCCGGTGTAAATCGTTCATTCAGCAAATGAATGCTCGTCCCCTTCATGCCGCCAGATTTTGTACTGATAATTCCCGCACTCTCACACTTTCTAAGTCCGTTTACGATCACCGATCTCGTTATCCCAACCTGATCGGCAAGACGGCTTGTCACAAGCATGTCGGAATCATTCTCTTCCAGCTCATCGAGCACATACAGCATCGCCTTTGCCTCAAGTCTGGAAAGCGTCCGTATCGCTGCCCGGACATCATTCTCTTTGTGTTGCTCCTCCGAGAGTTCTTCGCTTTCTGCCCGCTGCATAGCAAGTCCGATTACGGTCATCCCATACTCCATCAGGATAATATCATCAATCGAAAAGGCTCCTGCCTGACGATACACAAAAAGCGTTCCCAGACGCTTTCCTGCCATGTTGACCGGAGCCACCATTGCCTGATAATCCTGTACGCCCTCAAATGAAAAACCTAATGTCATCAGATTGACATTCTCCTTCGTGGAGAGAATATTTAACATCCGTTCGTGGATCTGCCGTTCAAAATAGCTTCCATAAGCAACTCCGCTCATCTGCGGGATCACGGGGATCTCCTTGCGAAGGCGCATTCCAAGCACCTTCCCCTTACGGCTGAGCAAAAGCACATTGACCTCCATCTCCTGAGAAAGCATACGACAGAAATCGTTAAAATCTACCTTATCCGACTCCTGACGGTTTAACAGACGGTATATTTTCCGCGTTTTATCCAATAATTCCAAACTCATAGTAAATCCCTGTTCCTTCTCCATTGGCAAGCCTGCAAATGCTTAACCATAAACGTATCTGTAATATGCACCCCTGCATAAAAACTTAGTCTTCCTTCGGCTTCGCCTCAACATATCCGCACTTTTCATCCATACAGACAAGCTTGCTTCCCTTCTCTAACATAAGACCACCGCACTTCGGACACTTCTTTACAGACGGCTTCTGCCATGTCATAAAATCGCACTCCGGGAAATTCATGCAGCCAAAATATCTTCTGCCCTTACGGCTCATCTTCATCACAAGATCACCGCCGCACTTCGGACAGTCCACACCTATCTTCTCAAAGAACGGCTTCGTATTGCGGCACTCAGGGAATCCCGGGCAGGCAAGGAACTTCCCGTGTGGTCCGTACTTAACAACAAGATTTCTGCCGCATTCCTCACAGATCACATCGGTCACCTCGTCCTCGATCGTAATCTCCTCAAGTTCCTTCTGGGCAATCTCCACTGCCTCTTTCAGATCCGGATAGAAGTTTTCGATAACGGTTTTCCATTTTACGGTGCCATCCTCAACACAGTCCAACAGTCCCTCCATGGCTGCCGTAAAGTTAACATCCACAATACTCGGGAATGACTTCTTCATGATGCTGTTGACCACCTCGCCAAGCTCTGTCACATACAGCTGCTTCTGCTCCTTCGCCACATAATGACGGTTGATGATCGTGGAAATCGTTGGTGCATAGGTGCTTGGACGTCCAATACCAAGCTCCTCCAGCGTCTTTACAAGGGATGCCTCAGTAAAATGTGCCGGTGGCTGTGTAAAATGCTGCTTCTTCTCCAGATTGTCCACTTTCATGGCTGCACCCTTCACAATATTCTTGGAGAGTGTCTTCTTGTCAACCTTATCCTCATCGGTCTGGTAAACATTCAGATAGCCCTGGAATACCACTTTGGAGGAGGAAGCCGTAAAACGATATTTATCGGAATCAATCTTTACAGAGGTCGTCTCATACTTTGCCGCTGCCATCTGACTCGCAATAAAACGCTTCCAGATCAGCTGATACAGACGAAACTGGTCTCTGTTTAAGGATTCCTTCACCTGAGCCGGTGTCAGATCAATATAGGAAGGACGAATTGCCTCATGCGCATCCTGAATCTTCTGTCCGGACTTCTTCTGTGCCGGATCACCTGCTAAATATTCCGCCCCGTAATTCTCGGTAATATAATCCTTCGCTGCTGCCTTTGCTTCCTCACTGATACGTGTGGAATCGGTACGAAGGTATGTGATCAGACCGATGGTGCCTCTGCCTTTCACGGCAACACCTTCATAAAGTCCCTGTGCCAGACGCATCGTCTTCTGTGTTGAGAAGTTGAGTGTCTTAGCCGCCTCCTGCTGCAGTGTACTCGTTGTAAACGGCAGTGGAGACTTCTTGGTACGCTGCGATTTCTTGACATCCTCCACCTGGAAGCTTGACTTTTGCAGAGAAGCGATGATCTCATCCATCTCGTTCCCGGTTTCGATCGTCATTTTCTTGGAATGTGTTCCGTAAAACTCCGCATTGAGCGGCTTCTTCTCGCCATCCATATAAAAATCTGCATTTAACGTCCAGTATTCCTTGGAAATAAATGCATTGATCTCGGCATCTCTGTCGGAAATGATCCGCAGTGCCACGGACTGCACACGACCGGCACTTAAGCCGCGCTTCACCTTCGCCCACAGAACCGGGCTGATCTTATAACCCACAAGACGGTCAAGCACTCGTCTTGCCTGCTGTGCATCGACCAGATTGGTATCGATCGGTCTCGCCTGCTTGATTGCCTGCTTAACGGCATTCTTGGTAATCTCATTAAATGTGATACGGCTTGTATTTTTGTTTTCCAGCTTCAGTGCGGTCATCAGATGCCACGAAATCGCCTCTCCCTCACGGTCCGGGTCAGTTGCGAGATATATCTTATCTGCCTTTTTTACTTCTTTACGAAGCTTCGCCAGCAATTCTCCTTTTCCACGGATGGTAATATACTTCGGCTCAAAATCATTGTCTACATCAATTCCAAGCTGACTTTTAGGCAGATCCCTGACATGTCCATTGGACGCAACGACTTCATATGAACTTCCCAGAAATTTTTTAATTGTCGTCGCCTTTGATGGTGACTCAACGATAACAAGATTTTTGGCCATTTCCTACATACCATCCTTTCAAATTGCAGGCATAGGTGTCTACAATACTATTGCATAATACTGGTTTCCAATCTGCTTGATGACTCCCTTCATTTCGAGAGAAAGCACAAGCTGCATGATCCGCTGCACAGGCAAACCCGACATCCGGACCAGCTCCGATATATGAATCGGCTCTAAACCTAAATAAGAATACACTATTTTTTCAGACGTTTCAAGCATTACCTCACATTTTTTCTTTCGGACGGACGCATCCTCGTCCAGAAAAATACCTAATCCGTCAAGAATATCCCTCGTCTGTGTGACAAGAAATGCCCCGTTTTTGATCAGGCTGTTACTCCCCTTGTAGCATGGGTCATAAATGCCTCCGGGTACGACAAACACGTCCTTTCCCTGCTCCAGTCCAAGCTCCGCAGTAATCAGTGATCCGCTCTTTTGTCCCGCCTCGATCACAAGGATTCCGTCGGATAATCCGCTGATGATCCGGTTTCTCATTGGAAAGTTACCGGGATACGGCGGCATCCCCGGACTAAATTCCGAGATCACACCTCCGTTCTCCTGCATCAGCATATAACTCTCGATATGGTTATCCGGATAGCACCGGTCAATGCCACAGCCCAGCACACCATAGGTTCTTCCGCCTGCCACCGTAAGAACACCTCTTTGTGCTGCAATATCAACTCCCCTTGCCAGCCCGCTGACAACTGCGATCCCATTTTCCGCAAGCTCTCTTCCGATCTGCTTTGCCGTCTCCATCCCGGCGTGGCTCGCATTTCTCGCCCCCACCACCGCCACGGACGGCACATGCTCTGACGGAAGACTTCCTTTATAATATAATGCATACGGTGGATCTGCAATATGGTGAAGCTTTGCAGGATAGTCCGGATGGGTGACGCAGGTAAATAAAATGTCCCTGCTGCAAATGCTGTCCCACCGCCTTTTGATCTGCTCGCGGTTTCTCGAAACAATCAGACGGTCAATGTCCTTCGTCCGCAGTCCGGCAACCTGCGCCAGTGCTTCCCTATCCGCTTGAAAAACCGCCTCCGGCTCTCCAAACACCGAAAGTATTGCCTGTATCTTGCGGCAGCCGATTCCCGGGATCGATGAGAGCCAGAACTCGTACAGTCCCTTCGTCATGATGCTCCCCCCTCTCCCCAGTATCTGCGGTCAATCGAACGGTAAAACACAGCCTCTGCAATATGCTCCTGTCCAATCGTTTCACTTCCCGCCAGATCAGCAATGGTTCGTCCAACTTTTAAAATCTTATGATAGGCTCTCGCACTAAATTCCATTTTCTGAAAGATATCTTTGAGATATTCTGCAGCCTGCGCCGACATCACACAATACTCTCTGATCTTGTGCGGCGTCAGATCACTGTTATGGCAAAAGCTTTCATTTCGGTATCTGGCAAACTGCAGCTTCTGTGCCTGTTCCACACGACGGCGGATGATATCAGAAGACTCCGGCTCACACCGCCTGTCTCCTTCTTTCCACTCCAGATGGCGGTATTCTAACGGCATTGTCTCCGTGCAGATATCAATGCGGTCCAACAGCGGTCTGCTGATCCTTCCGAGATATCTTCTGACCTGTCCCGGGGTGCAGCTGCATTTACTGCGATCCGGATACCAACCGCACCGGCACGGATTCATTGCTGCCATCAACAGTGTGTGCGCCGGATAACGACAGCTTCCGCGAAGCCTTGACACATTGACCCAGCCGTCCTCCAGGGGCTGTCTTAACACCTCCAGCGTGTTGCGTTCAAATTCCGGCAATTCATCCAGAAACAGGACACCTCCCGAGGCAAGACTGATCTCACCGGGTCTCGGATAAGTACCTCCCCCGATCAGTGCCCGCTGGGTTGCCGTGTGATGCGGTGACCGAAACGGGCGTCTGCGCACCAGTGGCGTCTCACCGGAAAGAAGCCCCGCCACGCTGTATATCTGTGAAATCTCCATCTGTTCCTCAAAGGTCATCGTCGGCAATATACCGCTCATCCTGCCTGCGATCATTGACTTACCGGAGCCCGGCGGACCGATCAACAGCAGATTATGCATGCCGGCTGCTGCGACCTCTGCAGCCCTGCGCGCTGTCTCCTGACCAAGCACCTCCTTAAAATCCGCCCCTGTCTCCCAGACAGACTCTCCATTGTGTTGTCCCCGGTAAACATGATTGTCTAGCATATCCTCCTCAAGCAGATCGATCACCTCTCGAAGCTTCTTCACACCGATCACATTCATTTCCGACACTACCGAAGCTTCCTCCTGATTCTCGGAGGACAGAATGCAATAGCTTATCCCCTGTGAAAGTGCACCGTACACCATTGGCAAAACTCCGCTCACCGGGCGCACTTCGCCCTCCAGGCTCAGCTCC
>OLRA01003876.1_pt1 | contig 12508 bp, 10 predicted proteins | sample 1673011 | NCBI WGS metagenome assembly OLRA01 (sample SAMEA3136746, study PRJEB25190) | human gut metagenome | reverse complement strand
TGCGATATAAAAGACAGTTTTACGCGCCTTATCAGGGACGATTGGGCGCTGCTGATCGCCGGCAAAGCGGACGATTATAATACCATGACCGTCAGCTGGGGTATGACAGGCGAGCTGTGGGGCAAGGATGTTGTCGCGGTTTTCGTGCGCCCGCAGAGATACACATATGAATTCATGGAGAAGTACGGAGATTTTACGCTCTCGTTTTTTAGCGGCGAATATAAAAAGGCGCTCTCCTTCTGCGGCGCGAAGAGCGGGCGCGACTATGACAAGGCTAAAGAGTGCAGTTTGAATGCAGTAGAACTCGGCGGGAGCGTGGCGTTTGAAGAGGCGAATTTAATTATAGCCTGCAAAAAGATAGCTTTCGCCGATATGGATCCGTCAAAGTTTTTGGTGCCCGAGATAGAGAAAAACTACCATAACGGCGACTATCACCGCATTTATATCGGCGAGATAACAGAGGTGTGCGAAAAAGTTTAAGATTTTTTAAAAAAGTTTGAAAAAAGCCCTTGACTTTTGTCGTGGGATGTTGTATTATAGTCGAGCACTTGAGAGAGCGGTCATACAAAAATCGCTCCGAAGTCGGTGCCTATAACGATGAGGGTCCACCCGTTCCCATTCCGAACACGGTAGTTAAGCTCACTCGTGCTGACAATACTCGGAGGGCAGCCTCCCGGGAAGATAAGTCGACGCCGACATTTGTGAATTCAGCTTTCCAATAGGAAGGCTGTTTTCTTTTCAGAGACGGTAACAGCTTTTGCTGTCATCGTCTTTTTTATTGCATTTCAGCCGTAGAATAAGTTAAAATAATTTCGGGTGATTGAGATGAAAACCACATTCGAATTGATATACGATGTTGTACGAAAAATCCCGTGCGGCTGCGTTGCGACTTACGGGCAGATAGCGACTCTCGCCGGCAATCCGCGCTGGTCGCGCGTCGTCGGCTATGCTCTGCATGTCAACCCTGAGCCGGGCGTTATTCCGTGCCACAGGGTAGTAAACCGCCTGGGCGAGACGTCCTCCGCGTTCGCGTTCGGCGGCGAGGATATGCAAAAGACCCTCCTCGAAGAGGAGGGCGTGGAATTTGATGAATCCGGCAGAGTCGATCTTCAAAAATATCAGTGGCGCACCTGATTATTTGAACACCGTCTGCACAAGCAGCATATAGAGCGCCGTGCCGCCGCCGATGCTCAGCAGCGTGTTCTTCTTCCATTTATGCAGTACAATTATCAGCAGCACCGACAGAATCTCCGGTATGCCGTAGGTTCCGCTTGAGGAGACGTCTTTGAAGCAATAAACGACGAGCAGACCGATGGCGGCGCAGGGGAGCACCTTGCCGAGATACTGAACGAATTTCGGCGGAGTCTTGCCCTTGGGGAACACTAAAAACGGCAGAAATCTTGTCGCCATCGTGCCGAGAACAACTGCGCCTATTGTTACAGCCGACTGAACTTCCGTCATATCTTTTTGCCCTCCCTGTCCTCTATCTTTTTGCCGACGGCAAACGCCGCGACTATCAGCACCATCGCAGACACTATAAAATATTTGCTGCCGCGGCGGATTCCGGGATAACTTTTGTGTGTATCCAGGTGAAAGAAAATTCGCTCGGCGGCTTTACCGCCGACGATGCGGTCGTGTATTAAATAAAAAGCTAAAAGTGCAGCTACGGGATAACCGGGCTGCACTTTTTTATATAATGTTCGACTTTTTATTTATCCCTCTTCAACCGGCGCATAGCTGCGGATGAAGGCGTTGATGAACAGCGGACCCATGTCTATCGCGTGGAACACTGCGCCGTCCTCAGTCTCGAGCACCGTGATGCCCTCGCCCTCGCTGCCTTTGGTCAGGTTGCGGTCGAAATATTTTGAAACCTCGCCGCTGACGGGATCGATTTTATATATTGCCTGAGTGTCGTTGTTTGTCGCGGCGTAGAGCATGCCTTTGTACATCTCCGCGCCCTGAATGCTTTTGACCGTCTCGCTGAGCTTTACTGTCTTGACATATTTCATATTGTCCACTATGTCATAGAAAATCAGCTCGTTCGCGTTCTTCGAGTGGTCGAGGGCGATGAGCAGACCATTGTCGTTGTCGACCGCGACCCACGGCAGTCCGCGCGTGTGGCGGGTGTTGTCGAGAATATAATATCTGCCGGTGAATTTCAGCGTGTCCGCGTCATAGACCGCGACGACGGGATATTTCCAGACCTTGCTGTCCTCGAGTCCGGCGTAGATGCAGTTGTCGGCTTTCGAGTAGCTGATGCCGCCGATGTGTGCGAGACCGTAGTCGTCCTTGAGCTGCTGCGGAATGGCGAGCGGGTTCGACTTGACGCGCGTCTTGCCGTCGAGCTCCGATTTCGTCAGCCCCCATTTCGAGCTGAAATAATAATATTTTCCGTCCGTCGTGATGCCCTGCGAGCGCTCCGCCGCGCCTATGAGCAATACATTGACCTTTGACACCTCGGGATGCCGCTTGCCCGCAGAGAGTGCGTCTATTCCGAGAGTCAGGACGGAGAGAAAAGTCATGAACGCCGCGAGCGTGAGAGCTGCAAGACGGCGCATTAATAATATAGATTTTTTCAGAATTTCGATATACTGCATAAACGACCTCCGGTTTACTGCTGTTCCGGTTATAAATTTAGCAAAAACGGCGTGATATGTCAATCTTTTCTCAGCAAGTATCAATAAATATTTATCAGCTAAAGACTTATTTCTATTGAAATTTACCCAAATGTATGCTATCATATTCTGTACCTAATGAGAACGGTGGAAACTCACATGAACTCAGAATCAGCGCACGGATACCGTCCGTGCATAATAATACCGGGCATAGGGCAGTCGAAGGTCATAGAGACGGACGAAAACGGCGAAAAGATCCGCAATCTCTGGCCGTTCGATCCGGATATAGACGAGTTCGTCAAGTCGGTCGCCCCGTCCGCCGCGCGGATGATGCTTCTTCGGCGCGACTGCGGCTTTACTGCGGCGCTCGACAGGGCTGTGCGCGTGATGCTCGAACCGCTCAGCTGCACGCCCGACTCCATGAGAAAAGTCAGAGCCGAGGTTGTCGGCTATTATCGTCCCGTCGGCGAATGCACCGCAGGCGAGAAGAGATACATATATAAGATGGTGCCCCTCAATGCGCTCGCCGATATTATCGGCGAAGAGAATATCATTTGTCTTCGCGTATGATATCTTCGGCAGGGCGGACGAAAACGCCCGTCTGCTGCGCGAATTTATCGCGATGGTCAAAGAACAGAGGCAGTGCGAAAAGGTCGATCTGATTCCCGTGAGCATGGGCGCGACCGTGGCGGAGATGTACTTCGAGCTGTACGGCGCGGATCAGGAAGTCAAGCGCGTTATCGGCGTTGTCCCGGCGTATGACGGCTCGGATATCGCCGCCGACCTCGTCGCAGGGGATATCAATACAGACGACTGCGACGCGCTGCTCGAAATGCTTCTGAGTCGGCGCGAGGCGGAAAAAATATCTAAACTGATGCATATGATGCCAAAGAAAGTCGCGGACGGCGCGGTCAGAGCACTGGTTCAGGCGGCGTGCGAGAGCGTTGTTGTCAACAGCTCTGCGATGTGGGGAATAATCCCCTCGGAGCGCTATCCCGCGCTTCGCGACAAATATCTCGGCGACTCCGCGCATGATTCAATGCGCGCCGTGACCGACCGCCACTGGCGTGTCATGCGGAATATAAAAGAACTCGTCCGGCGCGAACAGGAGCGCTCGGTTGAATTTTATAATATCTGCGGCTGCGGCAAGCGGTTAGCGCCGATAGCGGCATCCGACAGTCTGACTTCAGATACAATAGTCCCGACATATTCGGCGTCGATGGGCGCGCAGTGTGCGCCGCCCGGACGGACGCTCAGCCCGGGGCGCGGCGAACCCGTTGATTTCATATCCCCGCGCTCGGATATCAATGCGGCGTCTGCCGCCGTGCCGGACAGGACATGGTTCTATTATAATATGGAGCACGAACAGGCCGCCGAGAATAAAAATCTGCTCGATCTCGTTGCGAAGATAGCCTCTTCCGATGAGCCGATAGACGTGTTCACCATGCCCGAACACCCTCAGTTTGCCGATTATAAGAAATAAGACAATACATATCAAGAACAGGAGAAAAACTATGAAAAAGATGAAATCGACCGTAGCCCTTGTGCTCGCGCTCATCATGGCTTTCTCGGCGTTTACCTGCGCCTCCGCAGCCCCCGCATCCGCATCGGACGATGCGTCGATAGCAAAGGCCGTTGATACGCTTGCCGACGCCGCAGAAGAGAGCGGAACCCATGCAAACTGCCATAACGGCGACTGCGGACATGCGCCCGTCGTGGTGGTTCCCGGCATCAACCACTCGCCCACCTATCTCTATGACGAGAACGACGAGCCCGTGCTCAACAAGGACGGCAAACGCATAGGCGGAACGCTGCTTATCCTTGATACGGATAATCTTGTCACTGTCATCCTCAAAAAGCTCGCGTGGCCTCTTGTAAAAATGCTCGCCACCCAGACGGACAGCGGCTTCCCCAAGGCAGTCTATGAGACCGTCTGCGACCTCTTCTCCATTCAGAAGTGCGACAATGAGGGCAACCCGATAAACAACCTCAAGACCGAGAAATACGGTTCTCTCGCCGACATGGATAAGGACACGAGAGACTGGGCATACAGAATGATCCCCATGCAGAAGCTGACCAATATCATCGGCGAGGATCATGTCTATTTCTTCACCTTCAATCTTGTCGGCAGCCCCATGGACTCCGCCGCGAACCTCAACGAATATATCCAGCAGGTCAAGAAGGCGACCGGACACGACAAGGTAAATCTTCTCAACGTCAGCCTCGGCGGAACTATCTTCACCGCATATCTTGACGCTTACGGCTACAAGGATATCAACCAGGTCGTCAACGCCGTTGCCGCGACCGACGGCTCCGAGATAATCGCCGACTTCCTCACCAGAGGCGAAGCGGGCTTCAGAATCGACGACGAGTTCCTCTATCATGAGTATATCCCGAGAATAATCGCGGAGGGCAGCGACACCGCCTCCCTCGGCTATCTTCTCAATCTTGTTATCAGAATAATCCCGCGCCAGGTGTTCAGAGACACCCTGACCGCCGCTATGGACGGTCTTTCCGAGACTCTGCTTGTAAACTGCCCGCAGTTCTGGGCGCTTGTCCCGTCCGACAGATATGACGCTCTCTGCGAAAAGTATCTGACCGACAAGGATCACGCAGTCCTCAAGACGAAGACCGACCGCTATCATCAGGCTCAGCTCAACCTCAGAAAGAATGTCCTCGCGGCTCACGCGGCGGGCGTTAAGATAGACTCAATAGCCGGCGCGAACCTCGCTTTCGGCGATATCGAATACAGCTACTTCAGCATTATCAAGAGTGCGCTTGACACCAACTCCGACGGTATCATCCAGCTCTCATCGACCACCATGGGCGCAACAGGCGCCGCCCCCGGACAGAAGCTGCCCGACAGCTACAAGCCCGCAAAGAGAGGCTATATGTCCGTTGACGGCTCGATAGACGCCTCCACGGCAGTCCTCCCGGACAACACATGGATATTCATCGGTCAGCACCACGAGGCGGGCAACAACGACGTTGTTCTGACTCTCGCCTGTGCGCTGTTCACCGATTCCGAGCTCAAGGATGTTCACTCCAAGCCCGATGTCTGGCCGCAGTATAACGGCACCTGCCGCACGAAGGAGATAAGACGCTGGCTCCTGCCCGATGCAAAAGCTTACAGAGCGAAAATCGACGAAATGCCCGCAGAGGAGCGCCCGAGTGCCGAGCAGATAGCCGAGCTTGACGCCGCTATCGCGCAGGGCGAGGAAGCGCTCAATATGACTATAGCCGATCCCGCAAAGGCAGACGCCGCGAAAGAGAGACTGACGAATATCCTCGTCGAACTCGGTCAGCGCGAGCCTGCAAAGGAGACTTCCGAGGCGGCATACGCGCTCGAGAAGGTCTGCTGTGTGCTCAGCCTCATCGCCCTCAAGACGATAGGCAGCCAGGGCTATTCCGATGTTGCCCGCGTGGTTATCAAGTTCCTTATCAAATTCATAGCTTCCGTTATCTGATCTGAAGTTTTATTTACGGCGAACCCCATCTTCGGAGTTCGCCGTATCTTTTTAAAGGACGGTGTTTTAAAATGAAGTCAGTCAGGAGAATAGCCGCGCTGATACTCTGCGCGGCTATTGTTTTCTCGACCGGCATATCCGCCGCATCCTACGGCGGCGCAAAGCATGAAAACGTATCGTCCGCCGACGAATCGGGACTCGCTGCGGCGCTCACTCAGAAAAACGAAAAAACAGTGCCCGCGAAGGCGAAAAAGCCCGGTACCCTGACCGAATGCGGCGGAACCTGCGAATACAGCCCGACGGTCGTTATCCACGGCATAGGCCAGTCAAAGACCTATCTATATGAGAACGACGAGATAGCGGTCGACGAGGACGGCAAGCAGATAACCGGCTGGCCGATATATGCGAATACTAAATATATTATAAAAAATCTTCTCTGGCCGCTAGTCAAGATGCTCGTCACCCAGCGCGACGACGGCTTTGTCGAGTCGTTCAGAAAGACGCTCGAGGGTACGCTCTATGTCAACGCTTTTGACTCGAACGGCAAGAATGTCTATGATGTCAGAGTCAAGAAATATCCGCAGAGCGTTGCAAAATGCACGGACGAAGATAAAGAGGAGATATACGGCAACGTGCCGATAGACGGCTTCTCGAAAGTCGCAGGCGAGGACCATCTCTATTATTTCGCCTACAATTCGTTCGGCAACAACAGCGAGATAACCGACGAGCTCTATAATTTCATCGGTCAGATAAAGCGTGAGACGGGTCACGACAAGATAAATGTCGTGGCAATAAGCCTTGGCGGCACTATCGCAAACAGTCTGTTCGACCGCTATCCGGAGCTCTATCCGAGCCTCGACCGCGTGGTTTATATCGTCCCCGCGCTCGACGGATCGAATATAGTCGGCGATATCTATCTCGGCAAGCTCAGCACCTCGGACGAGATGCTCTACAAGAACCTGCTGCCGAATCTTGTCGGCGGAGCGGAGGGCTATCTGCTCAACGCCGTTATAAGAATGATGCCCAAGCAGATTTTGCTCGATACGCTCGACGCGACGGTTGACGGGCTGACGAATGTTATTCTTCGCAACTGCACCACGATGTGGTCGCTCGTGCCCGAGGCATACTATGACGAAGCAGTATCGCGCGTCCTGCCAGGAGAAGAGAATGCGGAGATGCGCAGGCAGGTTGAAGTATATCACCGCGCGCAGGTCAACAGATTTGCGAATATCGAAAAGATGCGCGCCGCCGGAGCGGAAGTCTTTGATATAGTTGACTATGACTATCAGCTCTATTGCCTTGTGCCCTCATATGACAAGAGCAACGCGGACGGGATAATCCACGCGGAGTCGACCTCCATGGGCGCGAAGTTCGCGAAGATAGGCGAGACCCTCGGCGAGGGCTATGTCCAGCAGGGCACTCACTGCAAGAACACGGCACACAACCATCTCTCGCCCGACGGCGTTGTTGATGCGTCGGTCGGTCTGCTCCCGGACTATACCTTCTATTTCAAGGGTCAGGATCACGAAAAGACCGGCTCGAACGATGTTATAATGAAGCTTGCGACCGAGCTACTGACGAATCCCGAGTTCAAGGATGTCTATTCCATGCCCGACAGGTTCCCGCAGTTCAACATCGGCAGGAATACGAAAGATTTAGTGAACAATCTGATGAAACCGGCGCAGGAGATAGACAGGAGCACGCTTTCCGCAGAGGATGCGGCGGAGCTTGACGCGGCGCTCGAAGAGTGCAATGCGATGCTCGAAAATACCGTAGTCGACCCGGCGGCGACCGAGCACGCGCAGCAGAGACTCGAAAATATATTGATAAAAATCGGCGAGCGCGAGGCTCCGAACGAGAATAAAGAGAAGCTGAGCGCGGTCGGCGAGGCGATAAGCAAATTTATAAGCGATGCGCTCTATGAGTGCGTCGGCGCTCAGGGGTACTACGATGCGTTCCAACAGCTGCTGGAGCTTATCGGAAAATACTTCCCTCAGCCCGCATAAACAGCAAAAATAACAGCAGACCGGGGAGACCCGGTCTGCTGTTGTATGTATTCAGCAAAAATCGGTTTTTATAAATGAAGATAAAACATAACACCATATCGAATTGAATTATCAGAGCAAAAATAGCAGCGCCGATGCCGCGATGGCTGCATGATGTAAGGCTGCAAAAATCTTACGGTGCGGTCGGTTTGTGCAGTATGAAATGAAAGCTTGAATCAGCGGCACAAAAAGCAAAACAGCCGGAGAGAAAATCTCCGGCTGTTGATTTATTTTTTACATTCCGCGTCTTGTCACACAGTTTTCAAGGTTTATCGCATCGTACACGCCCTCGTCGAAAAGCGGGCAGATGCTCTTATATTCGTCTATCGGCAGTTCCTCGAGCGTCGTGCCTTTTTTGATGCAAAGTGCAACGAGCTCGCCCGTCGCCTTATATGCATCGCGGAAGGGCAATCCCTTTGAAACGAGGAAGTCGGCGCAGTCTGTAGCATTTATGAATCCGCCGGCGGCAGCCTTTCTCATGTTCTCGGGAATCATCTTCATCGTCGCTATCATCGGAGTCAGAGCCGTCAGACACATCTTGACTGTGTCCATGCCGTCGAAAATCGCGTCCTTGTCCTCCTGCATATCTTTGTTATATGCAAGCGGCAGACCCTTCATCGTCGTGAGCAGTCCGCAAAGGTCGCCTATAACACGCCCCGCCTTGCCGCGCGCGAGCTCCGCGAGATCGGGGTTCTTCTTCTGCGGCATGATGCTCGAGCCTGTCGAAAAAGCGTCGTCGAGCTCGGCGAATTTGAACTCCCATGAGCACCACATGATTATCTCTTCGCACAGGCGCGAGATGTGAACCATGAGTATCGAGCACGCGCTGAGCAGCTCGAGGCAGAAGTCTCTGTCCGATACGCCGTCAAGGGTGTTGGGCATATAACCGTCGAACCCGAGTGCCTTTGCGGTCATGGCGCGGTCAATGGGATATGTCGTTCCCGCGAGCGCACCCGAGCCGAGCGGGGAGTAGTTCATCCTGCCCGCGGCGTCCTCAAAGCGTCCGAGGTCGCGGCGGAGCATCTCGATATATGCGCCGATGTGCGCCGCAAAGGTTATCGGCTGAGCGCGCTGAAGATGCGTGTAGCCAGGCATGATGCAGTGGGCGTATTCTTTAGCCTTGCCGTCGAGAGCGTCAATAAGTCCGTTTATGAGCCCCGTGACCTGCGGCACATCCTTTTTGAGATAGAGCCTTATGTCAACGGCAACCTGGTCGTTTCTGCTGCGCCCGGTGTGGAGTCTTTTGCCTGCATCGCCGATTCTCGAGGTAAGCTCGCCTTCGATAAAAGTGTGGATATCCTCGGCGTCGGGGTCTATCATCAGCTCGCCCGAGATAATGTCGTTTCGGATGTCCGAGAGTCCCGCAAGAATTTTCTTGCAGTCCTCCTCGGAGATTATCCCTTTTGCGGCGAGCATCGATGCGTGGGCGATGCTGCCGTCGATATCCTCGTTGAACATGCGGCTGTCCGTTTTTATCGAGGAGTTGAAATCGTTGGTCTTTTTATCGGCTTCTTTGCTGAAGCGTCCCGCCCAGAGCTTCATGCCTTTGCCTCTCTCTCGGCGTCGAGAATGGCCTTGACCTTTATCGGCAGACCGAAGAGGTTGATGAAGCCTGCGGAGTCCTTCTGATCGTAGACATCGTCCTCGTCAAAGGTCGCGAAAGCTTCGCTGTAGAGCGAATAGGGCGAGGTGGTGCCCGCGTTTATTATGTTGCCCTTGTAGAGCTTGAGCTTGACGTCGCCGGTGACGCGCTCCTGAGTCTTGTCAACGAAAGCGGCGAGCGCCTCCCTGAGGGGAGTGAACCACTGACCGAAATAGACGAGTTCGGCATAGCGCAGAGCGACCTGCTCTTTGTAGTGCATGGTGTCCCTGTCGAGGGTCAGAGTCTCGAGAACTTCGTGAGCCCTGTAGAGAATTGAGCCTGCGGGATTCTCATAAACGCCCCTTGACTTCATGCCGACAAGGCGGTTCTCGACGATATCCGCAAGTCCGACGCCGTTTTCGCCGCCGATCTTGTTGAGCTTCTTGATCATGGTAACGCCGTCCATCTTCTCGCCGTCAACGGCAACGGGAACGCCCTTTTCGAAGCTTATTGTGATATAGGTCGGCTTGTCGGGAGCCTGCTCGGGGGACTGACCGATTTCAAGGAAGCCGGGCTTGTTATACTGCGGCTCGTTCGCGGGGTCTTCAAGGTCGAGACCCTCGTGCGAAAGGTGCCAGAGGTTCTTGTCCTTTGAATAGTTAGTTTCGCGGTTTATCTTGAGCGGGATATTGTGAGCCTCGGCGTATTCTATCTCCTCCTCACGGGATTTGATGTTCCAGATACGCCAGGGAGCGATTATCTGCATATCGGGCGCGAAAGCCTTTATCGCAAGCTCGAAACGCACCTGATCGTTGCCCTTGCCCGTGCAGCCGTGGCAGATAGCGTCTGCGCCCTCGGCTTTGGCTATCTCAACGAGTCTCTTCGCGATTATCGGGCGTGCAAACGAGGTGCCGAGCAGATAGTCACGCTCATATACGGCACCGGCTTTGAGTGTCGGGAAGATGTAGTCCTCAACGAACTCTTTTTTGAGATCCTCAATATAGAGCTTGGAAGCGCCGGTCTTGAGAGCCTTCTCCTCGAGTCCGTCGAGCTCCGTGCCCTGACCGACATCGGCGGAAACGGCAACGACCTCGCAGTTGTTGTAGTTCTCTTTGAGCCACGGGATTATTATCGATGTGTCAAGTCCGCCGGAATAGGCGAGCACAACTTTTTTTATCTCTTTCATGTTAAATACCTCCGTATTCATCGTATGCACATATTATACAACGATTATTCAGAAAATCAAGAGATATATTCAAAAAATATGCAACTTCTTGGAAAGTAACAAAAGAAGCGCCCCGAAGGGCGCTCTTTTTGGTGGAATTTGTTTACTTGAGCAGAAAACCGACCTTTTTCATGACCTTGTTGAGCGTGCGCTCGGAGATACGCTGTGCTGTCTCGGCGCCCTTTGCCATGCATTCGGTGAGATATGCCTTGTCGTTTACGATGCGGTTGAAGTTCTCACGCACGGGGGTGAGCTCTTCTATAACAACCTCGCCGACCTTTGTTTTGAAGTCACCGTAGCCCTTGCCCTCGAACTCGCGCTCGATCTCGTCGAACGAAGCTCCGGTGCAGCAGGAATAAATAGCCATCAGGTTGTTGATGCCGTCCTTGCCCTCGCCGTATCTGACAACAGCTTCGGAGTCCGTGACCGCGCTCTTGAACTTCTTCATAATAACCGAGGGCTCGTCAAGAATAGAGACGGAAGCCTTCGGGTTCGGGTCGGATTTCGACATCTTCTGATTCGGATTCTGCAGCGACATTATTCTCGCGCCGACCTTGCCGATAAACGGCTCGGGAATAGTGAACGTGTTGCCGTATATTCCATTGAAGCGCTCGGCTATGTTGCGGGTTATCTCAAGATGCTGCTTCTGATCCTCGCCGATGGGCACATAGTTTGCCTGATAGAGCAGAATATCCGCAGCCATGAGCACGGGGTAGGCGAAGAGGCCGACATTGACATTGTCCGCGTGCTTCTGGGATTTGTCTTTGAACTGGGTCATTCTTGAGGCCTCGCCGAACTGGGTGTAGCAGTCGAGAATCCACGCGAGCTGGGCGTGGGTGTTGACATGGCTCTGGACGAACACGACGTTCTTATCCGGGTCGAGTCCTATCGAGAGCAGGAGCGCAAAAGCCTCCATGGTCTGGCGTCTGAGAGTCGCGGGATCCTGTCTGACGGTTATCGCGTGCAGGTCGGCAACGGCGTAGACGCAGTCATAGTCGTCGCTCATCGCTTTCCAGTTGCGCAGAGCGCCGAGATAGTTGCCGAGGGTCGGAATCGCAGTCGGCTGAATTGCGCTGAGAACGCGCTGGCGGCGTTCGGGAGTCTGATTTTCCATATATGTTATTCTCCTCTCATTTCTTTGAGCACCCTGCCGAGGATCTTCATGCCCTCGACAATTTTATCGTCCGCTGGGGTCGAGAAATTGAATCTGACGGCGTTGCTCTTTCCGTTGACATCGGTCAAAAATGCAGTGCCGGGGACGAGCGCGACCATGTTCTCGGCGGATTTTTTGACGAACTCAAGCGCGTCAACATCCTCGGGCAGCTCGCACCAGATGAACAGACCGCCCTCGGGACGGACATAGCTGACCGCGTCGCCAAGCTCGCTGTCTATCATATCGCACATGAGATTGAGCTTTCTGCGGTATATCTTTCTTATCTTCTCGATGTGCTCGTCAACATCGTATCTCTTCATCCACTCGGCGACTATCATCTGCATCAGCTGGGTCGTATGAACATCGACCGCCTGCTTGCCGACGGTCATCTTCGCGACTACAGGAGCGGGAGCGACCGTGA
>OLRA01003865.1_pt1 | contig 12534 bp, 8 predicted proteins | sample 1673011 | NCBI WGS metagenome assembly OLRA01 (sample SAMEA3136746, study PRJEB25190) | human gut metagenome | reverse complement strand
GACATCATTAACGTCAGTTATATTAACAAGTCACCAATGTGTCTGTTAAGCCAAACATAAATTAGGAGAAGAACTAGGCTTTATTAAAAAAAAGCCCACACTCGTAAGAGTGTGTTAGTTCAATAGATTCTTTGCGACATTGAAAACACCTTCATAAGACAAGTCCTCCTGTTCTATCTGACTCTATTATACTATATTCAAAACAGGTTTAACACATAGATTTGAGACTTTCTAATTTATTTTGTTTTATTATTATATCATTAATATGTATATGTGATATATTGCTGTATTCTCACATGTTCACATTAAATTCACATATAATTAATATATGGACACAACTTATCATTCAAACATCCCAGTTGAAACTGATTCGCCTTATTCAAGAAGCTGGTGGATTAAAGAAGCCTGAAGAAAGAACAGACTCTATAAAGATCACCCTAAAGGATTCTATGTCTATGCCAAGTTCAAATCCACTGACAATGATTCCAAAAATAGTAAAGATATTCAAGGCTGGGTAAACTACTTCATTCGCTATGCCGGAAGGCCTGCAATGGCTGAAAATAGAATCACCGAATACAATAAAGAATCAAAGACTGTCAGCTGGTTCTACAATGATCATAAGGATGAAAAACGTCATGATGTCACAGATAATGTGATTGATTTTATAAACCGCCTTATTATACATATACCGGACTATCATTTCTTAATTATTCGATGCCAATGCTTCTAAGAAAACCATAGATAAAGTACATGCACTTCTTGGAATCAAAAAGAACAAGGATAATTCTCGTAAACCTAAAACTAAAGTCCTTAAAAACAAACTCAATAAATTCAAATACCGCACTCATTTAATAGATTCTTTTAACCTAAGATCCAATTCAATGTAAATGTAAAGCCACAATGCAGTATATTTATACATATAATCCATTCAAGGACAAGAGAAATGACAGAGCATACTGAAAAAGATGTATTGATGAAATGCACAAAATGCGGTTACGAAGAAGAAGTACCTAGATGGTTGATCGATGAATTATTTCCAAATGAACCTGAAGAAAACTATATGATGCACTGCCCTGAATGTGATCATAAGATGATTGTAAAAAAATAATTCAACAACTAAAAGACAGACAAATACAAAATGTTGGCTATTACGATAGTCGTTTTTGTCATTCCTGATAATTCATATCTTGTGATATTTTAGTGCTATTTCACATATCATATTTCTCTGTTCCGAAGTCAAAATCTTAATATAAAAAAAAAACTGCATCTGCAGTTTATATTTTACAAATGGTGGAGCGTATCGGGATCGAACCGATGACCCCCTGCGTGCAAGGCAGGTGCTCTCCCAGCTGAGCTAACACCCCATTATAGTAAGCGTCTAAAGAAATCATGGTGGGCCTGAATGGACTTGAACCAACGACCTCACCCTTATCAGGGGTGCGCTCTAACCACCTGAGCTACAGGCCCATATCCCCAAGACGCTCATATATAATACCATAAATATTCATCTTTGCAAGTACTTTTTTACTTTTTTTCTAAAAATTTTCTCTTTTCCTGATAATACACACGCATAATTGTGGAAACCAATAGGATGCCTAAAGCCAAAACACCCGCAATACTCAATGTTTGAAGCCCCACATTTAGTGTATTCTGAGCATCTCCACGAATGGCCGCAAGCATCGTACGATACATACCGCCTCCAGGAACCAATGGAATCAATGCACAAACTAAAAATGTTGTGACTGGCGTCTTACATTGTCGCGCTAATATTTCTGAGGCTAAGGCTAAACCTAAAGCCCCATAAAAATTGGATAATATTTCAGAACAATCTAAATACAATCCCACCTTGTAGCAGACACCTCCAATGGCACCTACAACTCCGGCAAGCCATAAATTTCTTCCTTTAATATTAAATAGGAAACCAAACCCTAAACTAGCAAGGAATGAAGAGATTCCTGCTTTTAAAATCACATATATCATAATTCATTCCCCTATATCCAAAAATACATCACAAAACCAGCTCCTACCGCAATGGCAATAGCACACAAAAAAGCATCTACCGCTCTTGCGACGCCAGAAACATAATCTCCTGCAATCGTATCACGAATCGCATTGGTAATCGCAAGCCCAGGCACTAGAAGCATAAAGCTAGAAATAACCATAATATCCACATTCGTCTGCGGTAACACTTTATGGATCAATTGTACACTCAGTGCTGCTAATCCTGCCGATATCGCATTATTCAAGAAAGAATTTAGTTTGTGTTTTGACAAGAAACAGCTGATACAACGAATCAAAATTCCAATAAAAAAGGACATCACAATTTCTAATAAAGTCCCATTAAAGAACATTCCAAATCCAGCAGCGCCAACCGCACCAAAAAGCATTGTCTCTTTAAATGTATAGCGAGACATCCCCTTAATTCGATCCAATTCATTAGCTAACTCATCCACTGATATTGGATTTGAACAAATTCTTCTAGAAAGCGTATTAATTTGATCAATACGATTCAAATCTACCTCTCCCGTGTGTACCCTGCAAATACGCGTCATCGTCTGATTGCCATACGTCAAAGAAAACATGATACCCGTTAAAGTCACATAGCTATCCGCATATTCAATGCCTTCAAAACAACGACACATTCTGACCATTGTTTCTTCGACACGATTGACTTCCGCACCACTCTCCACTAACATCTTTCCGGCTTCAATAATTGTATTCAATAACTTCTCAATATTCATAATCAAATTATAACAAAAAATAAGCAGAAAAACTGCTTATTAATCTGGAATCTCCACTGTAATTTTGTCAAGTTCTTGAGACACATTTAAAGCGTGGTCATTAATACGCTCAAAATCTGTAAAAATACGTGACAACATCATGCTGACTTCACTTGAACATTTCTTTTGTTTTAAAGCTTGAATCTGTGCTTCACGCCAACTAGATACAAGTGAATCAATCACATCATCTTTACGTTCTGCCTCTTCTACATCATCCAAATCATTCTTCATATCCACACATAACTTCTTCATGTGCTCTACAATTTCAATTTCCGAAATTGTCATATCTCCTTGAAGACGTTTTGTCGCCTGATGATTCATATTCACGGCATAATCACTAATACGTTCAATATCCACTAACATCAAATAGTAGCTAGACAATGCTTGAGAAATATTCACATTCAAGTTTGGCGTAGCCAAAGCCGTACTAATATATTCACTAATGACTTTATCTAAGTAATTGACTGTATCCTCTCTTTTGTAGATCTGTTCATCTGTCTTATCACTAAACTGCAACAATTGATCAAAAGCCTGATTTACATTCTCATACGCAAGACTCAACATGTGCATTGTTTCATCATTAATTTGTTTAACCGAAATAGCTGCACCACCAATCATCTTCTTAGACTTAGGTAGAGGCTGCAAATACAATAAACGCTCATCTTCAATCTCTTTATTTTCAATCGGTAAGATGTGTTGTGCAAACTCAGCCAAATACTTTCCAAATGGAAGCAACAAGATTGTTGTACAAACATTAAATATAGTATGCATATTCGCAATCTGTGCAGTCGCATTGTATGGCGTTAAATGAATAACCCAAGACACCAATGGCGTAAACATACATACAATTGTAAAGATCGTTGTACCAATGATATTAAAGCTCAAGTGAATGGCGGTAGCCTGCTTAGCCTCACGACTTGTTCCAATTGAGGCAAGAACAGCCGTAATACAAGTACCAATATTCTGTCCAAACAATACATATACAGCTCCATCCAAGCCAATAACACCACTGGCTGCCAATGCCTGTAAAATACCTACGGAAGCTGAACTCGACTGAATCAAAGCCGTAAATCCTGCACCCACCAAAATACCTACTAATGGATTTGAGAAATGTGTTACTAATTCAACAAATTCTTTTGATTCTCTTAATGGCATCATAGCTGTACTCATCATATTCATACCAATAAAAAGAATACCCAAACCTGCAATGATCTGTCCAATATCGGTTGCCTTGGCACTCTTGGTGAACATAATCAATGCCACACCCATAAAGGCAACTAATGGAGCAATGGCACTTACATCCAACGCAATCAATTGACCTGTAATCGTTGTACCAACGTTAGCACCCATAATAATCCATACAGCTTGTTGTAAAGTCATCATCTGGGCGTTGACAAATCCAACAACCATAACTGTTGTTGCACTCGAACTTTGAATAACCGCCGTAACAAGCGCACCTACAATGACGCCTAAAAATCGATTTGAAGTTAATTTCTCTAAAATTTGTTTTAAACGATCTCCAGCCGCAGCTTCAAGACCATTTCCCATCATCTGCATTCCATATAGAAATAAAGCTAATCCACCCAATAAAGACAATATATTTGTTGTTGTCATATTTTCCACCTTTTCATATTTTCGTACTTAATATAAATTTAAACGCAAATTCATACTATCTTTACAATGTTAAATCTATGTTAAATTTATTTAACATTTCAAAATAGGTAGTATAATATACCCAAAAAAGGAGATTTTTTATGCCAACAATCATTGAAAACAGAAGGAATTTACACCAAATTCCAGAAATTGAACTTACCACACAAAAGACAGCACAATATATTGAAAACATATTAGACTTATATGACTGCACCATTGATCATCCCATCCAAAATAGTGTAACCGCCTATTTTGATAACCAAAAAGAAAAGACAATCGTATTCCGTTCCGATATGGATGCACTTCCTATGGAAGAAAATACAGACCTAGAATTCAAAAGCACCAATGGATGTATGCACGCCTGTGGGCACGATGGCCATATGGCTATGGTTCTAGAATTAGCGAAATATGCCAAGGAAAGCGACTATAACGTATTATTGTTATTTCAGCCAGGCGAAGAAAAACCTGGTGGCGCCAAACCTATTATTGAATCTAAATTTTTCGATAAATTTAATATTGCCGCCATCTACGGAACACACATCTATCCAGAACTTGAAAAAGGCAAAGTTTATACACGTCCTAATGAAATGATGGCAGGCGGATGTGAGTTTGAACTTTTAGTAAAAGGAAAGGCGAGTCATGCAGCCCAACCTCAAAATGGAATCAATGCACTAACGGCTTGTGTAGAAATTCTACAAAAGTCTTTAGAACAAGAGGAAAAAGCTTTTGACAACAATACATTCCACCTATTACACTTTGGCACTTTCCATTCTGGCCAAGCCTTCAATATCATTGCCGACCAAGCTCACGTAAGAGGATCCATTCGCTATTATGATCCAAGGGTATTTGACCAAATTGTTGCTATCATTGAACAAAACATGAATAACGCAATAAAAAAATACAAAGTACAAGTCAACTTCAAAGTGAATCACCACTATCCACCCGTATTCAATAACGAAGAATTATTCTATGCACTATACAAAAACAATCTAGTCAACAAACTAGATAGTCCTGTACTTATTAGTGAAGACTTCGGTTACTATAGAAACGTAGCCCCATCTATCTTCTTCTTTTTAGGCACTGGAGATACCATTCCATTACACTCAAATAAGTTCACCTTTGATGAAGACATCCTATACAAAGGTGTAGAACTATACAGGAGACTATTAACGACAAAGATCCCATTCTAGTAAGCACTAGAATGGGTTTTTAGGTATAATGAACTGGAAGGAGGGATATTATGTTAATAACTGAATTAAATAAATATGGTGAAAAAAATAATATTGAAGTAAAGAAAGAAGTTCCTGCTGAACATAAGAAATATTTAAAATCTGTCGTAGCTTTCGCGAATGGTTTTGGTGGAAAAATTATTTTTGGCATTGAAGAAAAGCAAGATTCATTTGAAGTGTGTGGACTATCAGGTGATATTTTTAAAATCAAAGATTCCATCACAAATTCAATATTTTCAAGCATTGAGCCACACATTATCCCTAGCATCGATTTAGATACAATCGAAGACAAAACCATTTTAATTGTGAATGTGCCATCTGGATGGGATCGCCCATATCATTTAAAAGCAGAGGGTGAATTTGATGGTGTTTATGTACGCGTTAGTAGAACAACCAGAAAAGCCGATTGTAATATGATCAAAGAATTGATGTTTGAAGGTAGCAATCGCTATTTTGATAAGATGATTTGTCCCGAATTAGAAATCAATGAAAACAGTATCCAAAACTTATGTGATACTCTTTATCATAAAGCATTAGAAAACTCTAAATCACAATTTGAAAAAGATGCGGTTACACCCATTACGAAACAAGATTTATTGTCGTGGGGAATACTTACACAATCAAACAATCATATTGTACCTACTAATGCCTATGCCTTATTAACAGGACATCCCGCATTGCCAAACCGTATTCAATGTGCTCTTTTTAAAGGAACAGATACAACAGAAGTCATTGATATGAAAGAATACTCAGGACCTATTTATGAACAAATTGACTTTGCGTATAAATTTGTATTACGAAACATACGTTTAAATGCATCATTTGAATCTCTAGAAAGAAAAGAAACATACGAAATTCCCGTATATGCCATACGAGAACTCATTGTGAATTCCATTGCGCACAGATCCTATATAGATAGAAACAGCATTAAAGTTGCGATATTCGATGACCGTTTAGAAGTAACTTCTCCAGGAAAACTAGTTATGGGACAAACAATCGAGAAAATGAAACAAGGAAATTCTAATATTAGGAATGAAGCAACAGCGTATGCATTGCGCTATCTAAAATACATTGAAAACTGGGGTCGCGGTATTCCTAGAATCATTAAATCAATCGAAGAATCTGGTTTAAAACCTCCTGTATTTGTTGGTGGAGAAACCGAATTAAAAGTCATCATATATAGAAACAATGTATTATATGAACCGAACAAAAAAATCGGGTTCAAAATAAATGAACCCAATGGACCCAATGAACCCGATATCATACAACTCATTAAAATGAACCCAAAAATCACTCAAATAGAGCTTGCAAATCAATTAAACTTATCACGCTCAACTATTAAACGCATATTAAATAGGTTGCAGCAACAAGAAATTGTAATTCGCAAAGGCTCGAATCGAAATGGGTATTGGACAGTAAAGGAGTAGCACGAGGCTACTCCTTTTGTGTTATTAACTTTTGTTAAGCTTGTTGTGCTTCTTCGTCTTCATCGTCATTATCAACGTTTTTCCATTTACGTCCTACGAAGAATACTACGATTTGTACTAATCCAATAACAACCATCCAAATTGTCCATTGATCTGTCCAAGTCCAAGGAAGACTTAAGTCTTCAGTTACTAGGAAGAATACAACAGATACGATTGCGATTAGAACAGCAAGTACGCGAGTGAATAATCCACGTTTCTTTTCTTGTTCTTTCTCTTCATCATCGTTAGTTGTTTGTTGTTTTGTTTCATCATCTTCTTCGTCATCATCTTCTTCTTTATGACGTTTAGAGATCAACAATAATAATCCGAATAATACTGTTAAGATTGCACAAATCAAGTTGATTAATGCCCAATAGTACTGAGGTGATGCCTTAGGCGTATACTCCTCTTCAACCTTTTCTTCTTTCTTAGGTTCAGCCTTAGGAGTTGTCTCTTTTTCAACTGTTTCAGCAGGAGTCGTTACCTGAGGAGCACTTAGAGTACGAGGAATTGTACTAGTTGTACTACTTGGTGTACTTGGCGTACTAGGTGTTGCTGGAGTTACAGGAGCAGGAGCTGCTGTAATTGTTAATGTACCAACAACCTTAGTAATGTTATAGTTAGAAGCTAATGTCTTTTCATTCAATTTGTATTCGAATGCGTTAGCACTATTTCCAACCTCTGTTTGAGATCCAGTAACCTCATAAGAAGCACCTTCACCTTCTACGAATCCATCACCACTGACTGCGATATCTGTATTCGTTAATGCACTACCATCATATACCTTACTTACTGTAGCACTTGTCAATGTTACAGAACGCTTAGTAATCTTATAAGTCTTTTCAAATGATCCAGTATAGTTACCTAAACCAGCAACCTTGATTGTTACTGTACCAGCATTTACTAAATCTGAACTGTAAGTTACTGAGTAATCTGTTCCAGCCACTAATTCTTTACCAGTCTTAGTATCTGTTACTGTTAATACCTCTTTATGTTCCTTACCATCATACTTAGAATCACTTGGTTCATTTACTGTAATACCAGTCTTTTCTGATTCAGGAGTATCCTTATCATCAGGAACGATTGACTTAGCCTTAACAGTTAATTTACCAATAGATTCCTTAGCCAATGTATAGTTAGTAGCCTTAGCAGACTTCCATACTAATTCATAAGTATTCTTAGAAGTACCAACTTCAGTTTGACTACCAGTAGTAGTAAATTCTACTGTTTCACCAGAAACAATACCCTCTACCTTACCACCAGCTGTTAATGCAGTAGCAGAATAAGTCTTAGTTGCACTATCTGTAGTTACTGTATATTCCTTAGGAGTTACTTTATAAGAACGTTTAACTGTTCCACTGTAGTTTCCTTTACCAGTAATAGTTACTGTGATCGTTCCTACATCTTTGAAATTCTCAGTTGAGTATTCTACTGTGTAGTCTGTATCAGCTTCTAATTTCTTATTAGCATTATCTGTTACTGTAGGGATCCACTTGTGTTCATTACCATCATATACTTCATCCTTAGGACTATTTACCTCAGCACCTTTATAGTCTGGATTTGGGTTTTCTGGATCTGTACCTGGATCAATTGATTGACTTGTGATTGTCAATGTTCCAGTTGCGTAAGTTACTGAGTAGTTTCCTTGGATTTCGTCACCACTTGGTGTGATTGTATACTTACCAGCAGCTTCTCCATCTTCTCTTGTTACATCGTATTTAACTGTATCTTCTCCAAGAGTTCCAGCTACTGTTGCTGTTAATTCTGGATCTTTTTCTCCAAATACCTTTGATTTATTGTCGGCTGTTACTGTCACTGGTTTATGTGTGACTGTCAATGTATACTCGACTGTCTTAGTCTTGTAATTGTCATTTTCTGCTTTCGCCTTGACTGTTACGCTTCCTACATTTTTAATACTTGGAACTTCGGTTGTCCATTCTCCACCATCTACTGAATAACTGATTGTTGTTCCTTCTGTGATCGATGCATGGGCTCCGCCTGTCAATGGTGTTCCATCATATTCTTTTTCACGGTGTTCCCCGTCAAGATCTGCGTCAATTGTTAGACTTCCAGATTTCTTGATTTCAAATTCACCTTCATTGTAAGTTACTGAGTAGTTTCCTTGGATTTCGTCACCACTTGGTGTGATTGTATACTTACCAGCAGCTTCTCCATCTTCTCTTGTTACATCGTATTTAACTGTATCTTCTCCAAGAGTTCCAGCTACTGTTGCTGTTAATTCTGGATCTTTTTCTCCAAATACCTTTGATTTATTGTCGGCTGTTACTGTCACTGGTTTATGTGTGACTGTCAATTGACCAGGCGTTGTTTTCACAACCACTTTATCCGTTACATCAACACCATCTTTTTCAACCGTAGCCGTTCCATCAAATACAGTATTTGTATATTCACCAACATCTGCACCCTTAGTCACTGCCGTTAATCCAGATACTGTGTAACCATCAATTGTAGTTGATACAAAACCTTCGATTGATTGTTCACCACCATTATAAGTACGTGTACCACTATTCGCAACCAATGTGATTTCAGTCTTTTCAACCCAAACTGCATATAGAACGTTTTCACCATACGCATCAATATTGATTGTTCGTCCATCTGCATAAGTTGCATTTCCTGTACTAGAATCAGCCCAACCAGCAAAGTAGTATTCTTTACCTTCTGCTACTGGAGCAGTAAAACCTAATGAACCATGAGCTTCAATTTGGACTGCCTCATTATTCATGACAACAACTCTCTTAGCTGTACCAATTCCATTACCAGGATTATAAGTCAATGTTGTTGAAGTTTCTGCTTTACCCCAAGTTGCCGTTAAGATAATCTGATTATCCTCTTTCGCAATATCCTTGTTTACTTCAAATGACTGTCCAGGCATATAAACATTTCCATTTAATTCCCAACCTAAGAATTTCTTACCTGAAGTAGTAGTCGCATTACCAGCTACAGTAACTCTTGCACCACCTGCATAAACTCTATCATCCGTAGGAACAGTTGCACCCGTTTCAGTACCAGGATTATAAGCAACTCTTAATTCACCTTTGTACAACCATTTACCAACGATACTTATATCTCTCGTAATTGTACTACCTGTATGGAATACTTCCGAAGTAATATTTCCATTACCATCCGCATAATACCAACCCGCAAATGAATATTCATTGATTGTTGGAATACTAGGTAATACTATACTAGCTACTGTACCAGCTTCTACCTGCTTAGTACCCTCATCCACTTTTCCTTTAGGATTATTCAAGTTATACGTTAAGCCAATCTTCTTAGCTGTCCATTTTGCGTATAGAGTCACATTTTGTGCCGGCATCTTCTTGCCACTAAAATCAAATGCTTCTCCTTCACAATGTTCATTATCATACCAACCATCAAATTCATAATAATCTAGTAGTGAACTAGGTCTTGTTGGAGTATAGTTTTCATTTGAAATACTTTGTTCATACTTCTTTTCTACCGATTTATCTTCTTTACCATTGTTGATAAACTTCAAATCATAAGAATTACGTGTATAGTAGAACTTAGCTCCATCATATCTTTTACCAATTTTCGAACTAATGTCTTTATTAAAAGTAAATCCCTTTAAAGGATATTGATCTTCTTTTGTGATAATAGATCCACTACCAGGTGTAATATCAGTGTGATCCAATTTGTATTGAATACCATCCACTGTTTCTGCACCTGTTTCCCCAGGTAATACTTGTACATAATAATATGCAGTTTGAGAACCATCACCTGTTTCTGGACCATAGAATTTTGTTCCGCCTAATGGCATTGTACCGATGTTTACCTGATATGGACCACTATCATCTGTAGTACTCCATGTTGAACTTCCTTTGTAAGTTGGCCACTTCTTACTAATATCCTGACCATATTTTGCAGTAATTCTTAAATCAACATATTCTTCAGAAGGTTTCCCGGGGTCCCACCATCCAAATCCTGGAGTGCTATAAGAATAGAATTTAACTTCATAAACTTTTCTCTTATAGTAAACACTAACGATTGTTGAGCCATCACCCTTGATTGTCTTTTTAGTAACTGGTTGAGCAGTAAATCCTTCATAAGATTTTGCCTTTGCGTTTGCTTCTGTACCAGTCATACCAGTTTCGTTTTCAGATTCATGGAATGAATATCCATCATCATCTGCATTTTCCCACCAGTGAATGACTGTATAGCTAACTTCTGTTGCATTCCAATGAGCCTTTAATGTCATTGGATTCGTAACTGTTGCACCATTCTCTACTTTACCTGAATCATTATACCAACCATCAAATGTGTAACCAGGTTTTGTAGGATTTGTAGATTTATTCAAAGCAAGTTTGTTACCATCTAATACGAATTGAGAATCAATTGCACTTCCGCCATCAGAATCAAAAGTTACCCAATGCCCTTCTGTAATGATCGCATATACATTTATAGAAGTACTTCCTTCTGGTACTGCAATATTTTTTGCGATGTCATCAGTTCCGTTCTGATTTTTTGCCCAACCAACTAATTTATGAGTTGAGTCAACATCATAAGATACAGTTGTAAAATCATGTTCTTCATGATCTCCAACTTTTTCTGTACGCATAATCTGTGATCCATCTGGTTTTAAGAAGTAAACATATAATGCATCTTCATATTTTGCTGTAATTGTACGAGTTTCAGTCTTAGTAATATTCTGTACACCAAAGCCATCAAACTTAGTTCCATTTTCTTGCCATTCCACAAATGCTTTTCCAGCAACATCTGGAGCTGTTGGAGTAATCAATTCATCACCCGTTTTAACAATCTGTGTACTTACTGTTGTACCATTCGCAACAAAGTTAAATGTTGTTAATTTAACATCATTTACACCCGTAATAACATAAATAGAGAAGTGGTTTGCATCAAAACTTTGAGTATTTGTAGCCACCTCAGTGACTGCACTCGCATCATCTGTTACGTGGTAAATATTAATTTCATCACCACTTACTGCTGCATTTTCAAAACTAATATTTACTGAACCATTTGGTTGAATTTCAACACCATCTTTATTTTGGATTGTAATATCCAAAGCTACTGCTGAATCCATTTCTTTGTTCTTTTCAGAAACTGTATCTTCAACCGCATTTAAGATAGCCTTTCTTGTGATACGTTTTACAACAAGCTTAGAATCTCTTGGTAAAACACCCTCAGCTGCTGTCGCATGAACGACTACATTACCAGCTGTTTCACTTTGATCAAATGCCGGATACTCAGGTAATTCCTCCTTGGTTTCCGGGTCTGCCTCAGCATCATCTTCATTTGCTTCTTCAGTTTTAGTTTGTTCATTATTTTCACTTGTTTGTTTGTCTTCTTTAATATTTGGCTTAACAGACACATTGGTGACTTGTTAATATAACTGACGTTAATGATGTC
>OLRA01003858.1_pt1 | contig 12543 bp, 5 predicted proteins | sample 1673011 | NCBI WGS metagenome assembly OLRA01 (sample SAMEA3136746, study PRJEB25190) | human gut metagenome | reverse complement strand
ATCTATTTCCTGTTCAATCTTATCATTAACAATTTTTACAGAATTTGGAGTAGCAGCGGTATCAATAGATGTACTTGAAACACTATCTGTTAATTTTGTATGTCCTTCTTGACTAATAGTTGCTTTTGTTGAAATATGACTTATCAAAGTGCTGATTGCCTTTTTGATTTTACCAAATGCAATAGATAATTTTTCGCCACTCGATATATTTTCAAATGTAGTAGCTTCTGTATAAGTTGGAGTTTGGTCATTTGTTGATACATTTTGGACATTTTCTAAACCAACTTGTGCTTTTGTTACTTTATGTGGATTTGCATAATCAATTAAATGCTTAATCATTTTATTTATTACATTTGACTCAATAGCAGATTCTATAGTTTTGCCATCAACAACAGATTTCTTTACAATAATATTAAATTTTCTTGATGTAACGATGGTATTAGATTCAATAATTTGAAATTCTGATTCACAAATACCTGGCACACATGTTGCTTGATCAGAAAGTATAATCGCAATTGTTCCATCTGTATTTCTGAATAAATGCGAAGTATCATCTTCGTCTATATATACAAAAGTTCCATCAGGTTTAGAAATCTTTAAATGAATTACAGAATTAGTTGGAACAGTATATGGTTTCCCTTTATCAGAGAGAGTAATCAATATCTTTCTTGATTCGTCGTCATCTTGTGAACAATGAACATTTTGTACCCTGTCTATGGTCAGATCTAAAGTAATCTTTTGATTAAAAATCATTCCGAAGTCACCTCCTAAATACCGACTTTCCGAATAGGAGAGTAAGTAATCTTAATTTTACAATCTAAATTTGGTGTAAAAATATTGCATCTATCATTATATGAATTAATAATTCTTGGGAAAAAGTAATTAAAATCATTTGCAAGATCATGTGATGATTCAGAAGATGATATTAATTGATTCTTACCATTGATGGATATTATCTCATTAGATACACAATTATCTATTTTCATAACTTTATTATCACGAGAGTTTTCTAATTTGAAATTACCTTTTGACAAAATTGTTATTTCTAAATTTGGTAATAATTGATTGTTAAAATCTGTAATCTCATCTGAATTATCCCAAAACTGAAATGAAGTACCTGCCGAGCAATTATACTCAACAGATACTTCGTCCATAAAAGCAAATGAAGAATCGGTATATAATGTTAGTTCTAAGCCGATTATTTGACCATTTAGCTCAATTTGTTTACTACTAAATGTTCCGTTCCAATGAACGTGTTCAAAGCCATCCTGATTAATTTTAAAGCGTTTATACCCATCTTTACGACATAACCAACGTTGAATAGCCGAAATTTCTTCAATTGAAAGACTCATTTCATCTTGACTAGATGCAAGACATGGATTACGAAAAACTTCAAATGAGGTGCTATAAGCAGATTCATATACTGCTGATGTGATATTGAACCTACTGCTTCCTACGGGACGTACCTGATTAAATGTAAGTTCAGCCCCCGAAGAAACAGTTTGAACACCACTAGAACCATTTATTACACCAACCATTAGTTTGTAATCGGATAAGGACTCTCCATCATATTCAAAATCTGTAAACATAATTTTATTCCTCTAAGAGATTGATTATAGGCAGAATATCTTTTGGTGCAATATTCATATCTTCAAAAGCTTTTTTAGGTATCTTTTTTAACTCTACATCGACAGAAGAGAGCATCAGATTATTTATATCATCATTAAATTTTTTGATATCCACAATCTTTACAGTACCATCATCCGCATAATCAATTTCCCCTTCTTTATTTTTCTGTGCATATTTAGCAATGATTTCATTTCTTTTTGCATCAATCGTTTCTCTTGGAACAGATAAATTATTAAGATTGCCTGCAATAAGGCAAGCTGTATTAAGATCAAATTCTTTTTCTGAGATTTTTGCTAATGATTCGCATATTGCTAAAATATTAAATGCTGTTAGTTTCATGATTTTAATTCCTCCATTTTATTCCATAATACTTGTACCGCTTTTGTTATTAATCCAATAAATTCTTCATAACGCAATGAATAGATATATTGAACATTACCATTTTCATCTAAATCATCTGATTCAATTTCATCTCCATTTTCGTCAGTGGTATATTTCTTTTTAATATCCTTACAGAATCCAGCAAATTCTAGGTCTGATATTCCGCATTTAATCATCGCTTCTTCTACATCCTGTGATATAAACCCTATATGAGTTCTTCCACTTGTTCCATTTTTGAATAAATATGATACAGGTTGTAATAATAAAAATAATTGTAGATATTTTTCGTCTAGTGGTGTGATATCTTTTTTTAAATTTTTATCAGAAGTGGAAATAGCAGAATTTGAAGAATAGATTTGTCCAAATTTATTACTAGCTGTGCCCAATTTAAGTGAACCTGCACATTTAGATAATGGTCTGAATGCTATATCATCCTTACTTAAGACAGTACCGATTGTGTCTGTATCTAAAGAGATTATTCCATCGTCATTAAAAATAGTGTTATTAGAGACATCAAAATTACTAATAGTACAATATTTTCCAAGATTAACATATTCAGTATGAAAAATAATACTTCTATCTTGAGACATATCTTCAAATGATATATAATTTAAATTATCGGAGTAACCATTTTTAGATAATCTTCCTATATTATATTTTGTGTCACTTGTATTATCTGACGTATACGATAAAATTTTATTGGCACTGTCAAAGTCTGTATCATATATATAATAAGATCCTTTTGCTTTTATTGACGTAGCTGTTATATTGCCGACTATGGAAGCATTTGAAGCTTTTAATTTACCATTAATATCCACACTAAAAACATTATTCCCAATATTTATGCTTCCGCCAGAAATAGTAGAACCGCTTATGCTTCCGCCAGAAATAGTTCCAGTACAAGTAATTATGTTAGAAAAAGTACCACCATTTGCATTTATAATACCAGTAAACGTTCCACTTGTTGCAGTTACTTTGCCTATAACATTCAATCCGTTAGTGACATCATATGTAATACCACCATTTGCTAAACTCATACTTCCTTTTGATACTATATTTCCATTAGAATTAACAACAAAATTATCATTATTTGACCCACCAATACCAATAGAGCCACCACGAAAAGAAGCACTCTTAATAATTCCAGTCATATTCAGATTCCCATTATTATCCACATAAAAGATATCCTCACTGCCTTTAGATATTTTCAATAGACCTGAATTATCATTAGGATTTACTGTGAATGTATTTATACTATTAGTAATCTTCAATCCATTAGCATCGAATGTTAAGCTACCATTGTTATTGTAAATTCCCAATGTTTCACCTAAAATAAATTTACCTACAATAGTTTCAGCTAATACACCCATCGTAGCTTTCATTTCCTGTGTAGTTGGATCTTTATATATATATTTACCGATAGCAGCTTTTACAGAGCCCCAATTATCATCAGTTACATATGTTCCGCTACCAATAATACGCAATTGACAGTCATCAAAATTGCTCGCAATATCATCATATTGTTTACACCAAATACCATTCTTGTCGATAACAATATCTTGTGAATATGGATTGTTAATAATTTGAGTCGTAGCATAAAATCCATCTTTTACCCAATCATCAACAATAGATGTACTGTCCGAAGTTTTTTTTACTTGTTGTGTAGTATTACTGTAAGAACCTGCGATTGAAGATACACTATCTATTACACTTTTAACATCTGTTGTTCCATTGTAGATTTTTTCAACTGTGGAAAATTCAACAGATATATCTCCAAGATTACCGAAATCAATTTCATATGATAGTAATCTCAGACGATAAATTTCTTCATCTATTTCACATCTGATCCAATTTCCACATTCAAAGCTATCTGTTAATGGAGCAAATTCTTTCATATTTAAAAGATTATTAATCGTAGAAGTGAGAGCGTATTGTGGATTGGAAGCTTTATACAACTCTTTGGTTGCAATATCATATAATTCATTGGCTCTTTCTAACAACTGAGCATTGTTTAATCCATCCGATATATAATTATCATTTTGATATTTTTCTTCTCTACGATATGAACAAAATATTTTCCATAAATCTTTACCAAGATAAGAATTTAAATTTAGAACATTTTTGGTACTAGAGATAAGTTTTGTCATATAATCAAATATCGCTTGTGCATATGAAGCTTGAACATTTCTGGTTGTAAGTTCTGCATCTACATATGATTTTCTTTTAGAATATAAAGAGTACATTTGATTATAAACTGTCGTTTCAAATGTGGCTTTAGAATTAAGAATTATATTCAAACAAGAGTTAAATTCTTGTCCTAATGATGTAAGTGAACTAACTCCGTATAAATGAAGTCTATCTTTAAAAATAGATTCACTCATTTCCATATTAGTAATATCTACAGCATCATTGACATCAGATTTATTCATAGCTCTTTGTATCTGTTGCTGAAGATAAGTTAATTCATCATCATTAAATTTGATGGTCAGTTCTGTTGTATGACGTGTGTCTGTTTCATCTTCTAAAGAAGTCAATACGATTTTACCCTTCCAAGTACCAACAGTGCCCTTGGTATATGTAGAATAATCTATATCAACATCATATAGTGCTGTGTTTATCAAAACTTTCGCCATTCCAATAACTGCATTATCTGCATTAGTTTTCAGTAACGTAGAAGGAGATGATACTGCAATAGGAGACATATTTGCACTTGTTAATTTATTTATTGCGTCATCTATACTTTGCCCATCTATATCTACTGTTGGCATCATTGATGTATTGATAAATAAATCTGCATCAATAACATCATAATAGTTTTTCATTAAATTTTTATAACCAATGATAGGAGATGAGATAGAGGACAACTCTGTATCTGGAAAATATTTTTTTACATAAGAGATTACCGAATTATAATTGGAGAGTATTGTTGAATCAATAGAAAATGTTTTTCTAGTTTGATAATTTTCAAATTCTGAATTGTAGGCTTTTAACTTAGTTACAAGTTCTGCTGGCATATCATTATAAGTATCATCTGTAAAACGATAAATATAATTACTTCCATTTGAATTAATATTTTTTACTGCTTCTGTGATATTATCATCTCCACCTTTAATACAGAAGCAGTTTTTGATAGAAGATGTGTCACATTCAAGTTTTATGTCTTGGGCTAAATTATGAGATGATATAAATATAGTAGTATCTTCTCCATCTTGACCGTTGAATTTTGTACTACCACATTCAGGACATTTGTTGTTAAAATCACCACGATAACCACAATCCTCACAAGTATTATATAAATCATATACGGAGATTTCTCTTGTCATGGAATTAAATTTAAATATAACACCATATTCTTCAGAAATTTCTCCTGTCAATTCATCGTATATGCTTTTATCATCTATAGTAAACGTTTTTATGTCAGATAGTTTTTTCAATGAATCTTGCACATATTTTATAGAATAATTTGGGGCTTTATCTAATAATCTATGTAACAGTGAACCTCGTTTTAATACATTGATTTTTTGAGTATCTGTATAGTTGAGATATTTCCCATTGTATTTCGTATCATTCCAATTATACAGATTTACATCTAACTCACGATAGAAGATAGTGGGGAAATTTTCATCATAATCATCAGATATGATATCGTCCTCTGTATTTACCTCGATGTTGTACAAAATTGTGTTAGATAATTCTGCTTCGCATAATGATGTACCAGTAACATCTTTTATAATAGAATTTTCTTCTGTTTTAGACACACATATTTCAAATCGTTCTTTCAGTTCTGGAATATACAATACTTTAAAATTAGTTACAATATCCCATGATAAGTTTTTATTTCCATCTATAAATTTATCAATAGTAAAAGAAGTTTCATTGGCAGCATTGTAATTTTCCTTGTATGTTAGTTCTTTCGCACCTCTTATTGTATTCAATGTTTCAAATGCTTTGGTTTGTAATATCAATGTGACAGTATCCATTGTACCATCTTTGTTTAATAAAATTCGAGACATATTTCACCACCAATCTTATATATTATTTGTTTCTAAATGTCACGTTTTATGTCTGATAACAAATGTAAATATTCACTTTTATATCCTTCTAATTCTTTGGATAATTCAGAATATTTTTTATAGCACTCATCTAGTTCTCTCATTTTTTCCTTATATTTTTCAACATTGTATAATTTTAGTTGTTCTTTTAAACAGTGATTTTCATCTTGCAGCTTTTCAATGATATCTTTTTGTATAGATATTTTTTTATCTTTAGTAGATAAATAAAATTTCATTCTGCTCATTTTACGCCCTCCTTTATTTAAAAACCCTATATAAGCTATGACACTTATATAGGGTATAACTGTGATAGATAAAACTATTTATATAACTTTGCTTTTCCAATACCTTTTCCAAGTTGAGTAGAAGATATAGCTTCAGTTATACATTTAGTTGTTTTACCGCCTTTGCAAATTTCTTCTCTTAATTGTTTGCCAAACGTTTCAACATCGTTCACGCCTTGCATAACAATATCACCAACTTCAACAATAGTAGTGGTAGTTCTATCAGCTTGCGGAATATTCAAGGAATTAAGTTTTAAATTCTTAGACCAATCAACAGGAGTTAACTGTGACAATTTCCAAAGATTTTGAGCTTGTTCATTAGTGAACACTTTATCACCTTGACCAACCTCTCTTAACACACCTTGTTCCTTACTAAAATGTAATTCATTTCCCGCTTCGCCAAGTAAAGCAATCATATCTTTAGGAATATTGCGTGAACCAACTTTAAATCCAGGGAGGCCAAGGTCTTTCAATTTCTTATAGAGATTACCTGTTTTGTTTTTGTTGTCAAATTTTACACCAACAATTTCAGCCAACTCTTTCATTTCTGTCTCAGAAAGAACTCTTTGACCATACTTATCATATAACGCCTTATTCAAATCCGATAGTTTATCTCTCGAAGAATCTGTAGTATTCAAATGTGATTTTAAATAATTCAAAGCATTGTTTTGCTTTTTCATATTTTTATAAATATCATTTTGAACATTGTAAGATTTGTTTAATTCATTATATTTACTGTTAGCTATGTTATATTTAGACTTTAATTCTTTGGCTTTTGTACTATTTTTACTATGAGTTTTAATATAGTCCTCGTACTGTTTTTTAAGTGAATCTCTATTCGCTTTCGCTTCATCACGACTTATTTTAGCATTGTTTTTAAGCCCTTTGAAATAACTCAATTTAGAGTTTGAATCAGAAATAGCTTTTGATAATGTATTTTCACCATCAGAACGAATCTTATCCTTTACACTTTGACCACCAGTAGTAGTAGATGTTGAATTAGCAAGTAAATTTGCATATTCTGTCATCTTGGTCTGGAAATCTTTTATGGTATCAATTAAATTTTGAGTAGTTGTCACTACATTTGTTCCATTTAAAATCTCTTTAAACTCGTCAGTTGGTGTGTATCCAATACCATTCATTTCGCCCTTAATAATAGCAACAGCACTATTAGATGTTTTAGATATACCATCCAATAGCTCTTTGAAATTTTCTGATAAAGAATCAATAACTTCTTGAATTACATCATCAAAATTATCCTGTAAATCTGATAACATATCCTTGGAATCAGAAATGAATTTTTCGTATTGTGATTCTCGTAAATCCTTCTCTGAATCTTTTAATGATACAGTTAAAGACTGGATTTTCGCACGAGATTCTTCTGACATATCACCAGAATAAGCAAGTAATTGTTTACGAAGGTCTGCAATCTGCTTTGTCTTTTCAGCTACAGTATTCTGCCAGTCATATGCATTTTTCTCAGCATCCATGAGTTTTTCATATTCAGATATCAAATCAGCGATATGATTCTTCATGGCTTCATAACCCTGAGTATACAAATCTATAATTGCATATTTCTCCTCCTGTGCGGCAGATATAGCATCTTGATAGGACTTAACAAGTGCTTCTTTACGCTCAATAAGTGTTTTATTGTATGGATCTTTTGCAAGTTCCTTTTCAATCTTAGATACTTCTTTTTCATAATCTTTTGCTTGTTGAATATATGAAGTATAATTAGAAGCATGAAGATAAGCAACTGCCTTACCTCTATCTGTAAAATCACCAGTATCATCACTTGTTAAATCTTCACGAGACAATTCGTTAATCATAAAATCTATCTCGGAAGTTACTGTCTTAATACGTTCTTCTAAATAATCAAAATTATCCCATTTGATTTGACGTAACTGATTTTTATACTCGACAAGAGATTTTGTAGATTCATCAATAGAATTGGTAATATCGTCTATCTGTTTAGACATTTCATACCATTCATCTGAATACATCTTAACTGAACCATTCTTTAATGAATCAGCCAACGATTTTACTAACTTTTTACGTTCTTCTACTAAAGATGCATTATTCTTTTTCTCCTCAGAAACAAGTTTAGAATAATACTTTGTACTAATCTGATATCCTTTTGCTTCATTGATATCAATGGCATTATTAAGTTCTTGTGCTCGTTGTTCGTAACCCTGTCTTCTGTTAGAATAATATGTATCTATATTATCCATTTTTTCTTGAGCAAGGTCAGCTTTCTTACTTTCGTTCTCTTGTTTCTTTAAATCATAAGTAGCTTTGTCTGTTTCATATGCAACAAGATAGGCATTATATTTTACACACTGATTATAAAGATTACTATCAATAGATAACGCTCTGTCGAGAATACCAGATGAGATCTCTTTCTTAGATTTAATACAAGATTTAATCTCTTTTAAAACCTTCTTATTAGCTTTTGTAGTCTTAGTCTTATTGATTGACTTAGTAGCTGAATTTAATCCAGTTTTATCATCCCGATATGCTTTTTGATAAGCAGATAATTCTTTATTAAGATAAGAACTTTCTTTAGATAACATATTGTTCTTACTTGTATATTTAGTATAATTCTCTTTCTTTGCTTCTAATAGGTCGATAGAAGAGGAGTATTTGTCTATCTTATTTTCTGCATATTCGGAGTTTAACTTTGCTAATGCTTCGTATTCATCCTGAATAGATCTCGTAAGATCGTCTGTTGCATCTTTTGCTTTCTTAGCCTTTTCATACCATGTCTGATATGATTCAATCTGCTCTTTTAAAGTATCATCTTTTACATCTTTAATACTGATAGCACCATTACGAACTTTCTTTTTCCATTCCTCACTAAGACCGACACTGTTTGCTTTCTGCATATATCTGTCATATGCTTTACTCTGTGTACTTAATTCGGAGAAGAGAGTGGAAATTTCCTTGCGATAATTGTACATTCTGCTACTAAAGGAACGTTTTGCATCTTCGGCACGTTTTTGGAACTTACTAATTTTAGATTCTAAACGGTCAATACGTGTTTCAATAAAATCAAAAGTCTGAGATGTTTGTTCTTTGGCTTTTTCTTGCTCTTTGGCTTTATCTTTACTTTCTTTATTCTTTTTATCTCTTATCTTGTCAGTTGCAGAACCACCATTGTAGTTTACAGGCTTGATATAATTAGATGCATCTAAATCCATCCAACCAATATCAGCATTCCAGAACGAACCATCTTGGAGTTTGTTATAAGTATCTTGAGCACGTTTTTCATCAACAGTCATTTGACCGCCACGATTTAAATTTAAATCTTTTTCTCTTGTACTAACACCATTGTTAGTCATAACATCTTTTAAATTCTCTAACTGCTGTATCCGCATATAAGCAGCACCAGCAGCATTAGCAAGAGCAATGAGCTGTTCGATATCACTTGCGGTATCAATTTTCAGAGAATTTAAATTACTTTTAATTGCTAAGAGTTGTGAAAGACTGAAATTTGTATTATGTACTTTGTTTTCTTCCTCTACTAAAGCTAAAATTTCTTCTTTTGTAGCATTAGTAAAGTCAATCGTATCTAATTTTGCAAGAATCTTATTTGCTGCTAAAGATTGCTCTACAATAATGGCAGCATTTTGTACTCCCATCTGTTCAAGCATAGCAATAGTGGATTCTTTGGTTTCATCCGTAACATCTTTTAATGCATTGGAATTATAGATATAAGCAGTCGCTAAGTCATTAAAGGCTTGCTGACACGCATTAATATCTGTAGGAGAATTAGAAATGGTTTTGATAAAATTCTCATATTCAGCCGTGTATGTACTGAATGTATTTGTAAAATCTTTATTTCCTAAAATAGAAGAGTAATCAAAATCTCCACCATCTAATACATCAGCATAGATTTTATCAAGCTGATCTAAACCAGTGGCGAGATTCTGAATTTCTGATAATCTACTAGCAAAAGTTTTATTCTCTGCTTTTTCGGAAATTTCATCCTGTATAGCACCATATTTTTTGAGAGCTTCGATTAACTCGTCTATACCAACATGGTATTTATCAGCACCTTTTAAGAGTTTTTCAAAAGCCTCTTCGCCATCCTGAACAACACCATCATCAGGATTAAAAGCTCTTACATCTTCTTCAGTTAGTCCTAATTTCCCAAGTTGATCAGACAAAGATTTGAAATATGAATTATGTTCAAATTCCTCATAATACTTCTGAGCTTTTAATGTGCTTTCATCCAACTGTTCGTTTAATTGATCGAATAATGGTTTGAATTCATTATTCTTTTTTAAAACAGCGTCTACGGATTTACCAATATTCTCGTAATTACCTCTTGCTTTTTCAACGCCTTCACCATCAGCTAATGCTTTATTTAATTCATCTATGGACTTAGCATATTGCTTATAGATGTCATATGGATCACCTGAATCATCACCCATATTACGCATATCATTCGCCAAATCTCTCAAGTAATTAGCTTCATTTTCTTCTACTATATCACTTGCTTTAGAATAACTTTTTGACATGCTATCCTGTAAGGATTCAATTTGTGCGACAGTTGCTTCATCAGCACCTTTTTTTGCTTCATCCAATTTGTCCATTACTTCGCTAATGGTAGATTCAACACTTTTAGCATCGCCTTTAATTTTGATGGTAAATGCAGCACCTGCCATACCGCCCGAACCACCAACAAGTTCAAGACCTTTATCTTTAAAATCTTTTACAATATCTGTAACAATATCATAACCTTCGCTGCCCGAACTGATATTACCTAAATTATAGGTTTTCTTCTCAGTCATCCGATTTGTGGATTCTTTAGCACCTTTTCGATTTTCTTCATCTTTGAAGTAATCTTTTAACTGTGATTCGCTTAAATCATTCAACAAGTCAATCTGTTTCTCAAGATTTCCATTGACAAGGTTGATGCTTTCAGCTTCTTCACCATACTTTTCAACAAGACTATCCTGAATACCAAGCAGTTCCTGTTTGATATTTTTGGCTTCTTCCTGTGTGGTGGAATTATCGGCAAGCTGTTCACGAAGTTCTTTTACCTTTTCAATCTGCTCATTAATAGATTTTGTGTTTTCATCTATCTCTGATCCTGCTTCAGATGCAGCTTTGACCGCTTCATCCATTTGTCTCTGGTAATTTTTATACAGAGCAAATACGGCAGTACCGGCGGCAGCAACGGCAGCGAATATTCCAACACCAAGTTTGAATCCTGCCATTTGTGCATTGGTGATACCTAATCTATAACCTAATTTTTCAACTGATAAAGATAACATTTCTGTTAATGTTAATTCTTTAGCCATTCCACTGTTAAGTTTCAGTGTATTAATAATTTCTTCTTCTTTTTCTGTATTATTGAGCTGTCTTGCTAGTGCTTCTCGTAATTCTGCTTCTGTACATGAATTATTAAGAAGAAGTTCCTTTTTTTCTTTATCATAAAGACCAGCACTCTTTAAAATTGCTTTTCTTTTTTCTTCATTATCAATGCTTTGTGCGAGGGTAGACGCTACTAAAGAAGCCTTTATTTTATCTTTGGAAGCAATTAGACCTGCTTCAACCAAAACCTGTTCTCTCTGAGCAGAAGAGAGGGCTGTAGTAGATAAAGTAAACTGTGCCTGCTGTAAGTTTAATCCTTTTAACTGATCTGAATACTTTTTAAGATAAGTATCATTCAGCATACCAGATTCATCTGTCATCCACCATCTATAACTAAGGTCGGATAATCCACTTCTAGCTGTCGAAATCTTTTTTAAACTATCTATATAGTTACCTAAATTCAGACAAATTCTAAATAAATGGTTGAGGTCATCTATTTAATATGTTACTATAATTAAAAAAGATAGGAGAGTAGAAATATGGGTTATTATCTAACGTTTTCTTTAAATGTAAAACAAGAAAAAATTCCTGAAAATGTAGTAATTGCTAAAAAATTATTAATGGAAGTAGTGGGGTACTCGGAAAAAGATGTTGAAAAATTAGTCTTTATACGACCAGATGAAACCATCTTAGTCAATCTCACAATAGAAGAGGCAATTAAGATTGCTCAGCCATTTAAAGACCATGATATGATACCATGTCTTTATAATCATGCCACAAATGCTATGGAGGCATGGAATGACTACCATTTCTTCGTAAAGCAACCAATCAAAGACCATTACGAATGTCTAGCAAGACCTGAATGTAGAATCAAT
>OLRA01003850.1_pt1 | contig 12556 bp, 14 predicted proteins | sample 1673011 | NCBI WGS metagenome assembly OLRA01 (sample SAMEA3136746, study PRJEB25190) | human gut metagenome | reverse complement strand
TTTTGTACATTTTTATTTTCAACTTTTTGTACATTTTTATATTGACTTTAACATGAAATCATAAGATTACTTGACGAATACCTTCTTATTCCTTTATTAAATGATTTTTATTTTAATTTTAGAGCATTTTCGTTATTTAGATTTTTGTTTACATCTATCCAGTATCTATACTCCATAATTCCTTCATACATAGATGGAACTAATGTATCTGATTCACCTATAAATTTTTCCATAGTTTTTTTAGAACCAATATTATTTTCTCTACATGTTATTAATGCCTTTTCTATTCCCATTTCTTTCATTACCTTAATTAATAATTTCAATTGAACAGTCCCATATCCTTTTCCTCTTTCACTCGGTCTAATTGCATATCCTACGTGTCCACCTATTTCAAATAATTTTCCTTTTAATTCATGTCTTAAATTAGCCATTCCATAAATATGATTATTCTCATCTACTAATACATATGTTGTTTGATTTGCATAATTTGGATTTATTTCATCAATATGTTTGTTAATTTCTAAATTATTGTAAAATTCTTCAAATGATTGTTCTAATACTTTCTTTAAGTCACTTACACCTTCAAATGGATATTCATCATTTGTATTTTTAAATTCTAAAGCCATTTCTTCTATTTCTTTTTTATCTGTATCTTCTATTTCTCTTAAAAATAAATTCATATTTCTTTCACCTTTTAATTTTAAATTTTTAGATAATAATTCATTTAATGATTTAAAAATTTCTGTACTTGAGATTTCTTCTTCATATAATTCACCATTTTCCCAGTATGTTTTTAAAGCATATGGAATAAATAAATTATCATTTGGTTTCGATTTAATAATTCTATATTGATCATCTATTACTTCAATAGCTGTACAATTAGATAGTGATATACCTACTTTATCGATATATTTTAAGCTTGTTCTGACTTTATCCATTTTACCAACTATTTGAGCATGTGGGGTAAAATATGCATCTACTAAATCTAATGCATTTACTTTATTAATCTCTTTATCAACAAAATCAGTACTATCAGTAAATCCACTATTAAACCAACATATTGCACCAGCAGAAACGCCACACATAACTTTTCCATCTTCCCATGCTTTTTTTAATAATTTATCAAAGCCTGTTTCCTTCCAAAATTTAATCATATTAGATGTATCTCCGCCACCCTCATATATAATATCTGCCCAAGAAACATCCTCTACTGCTTTAGCAAAATTTGTTTTCAATTCTTCAACAGTTAACAATCTACATTCACATTTATATAAATCACCATAAATTTTTTTCATTGTATCATAATATCTTTTTTCTCTTTCATAACCAAAAGAAAGTTGAGCGTGTGCTAGTAAAAGAAAGTTTGGTTTTTCTTTCCCTGTTAATCTTATTATTTCTTTATCTATTTCAGCAGTTTCATATGGCTTTCTAGTTCCATCAGAACCTAATCTACCATTTTCTCCTCCACCAATTGCAATTATTTTTTTACTCATTTTAATCACCCTTTCATTTTTAAATTTCTGTTTTTTTATTTCACTAGCATTCGATTTTTGATTTAATAAATTATTTACTTTGTCTAAATCTTCAAATAATACAATATCTGCTTTAACTATTCCAACATTTTTAATTAGAAAATCAATTTGAGATTCAACTATTCCATCATATTTTTTATAAAAATTAATAGTATCATTACCCTCCATACATTCAAGCTGCATTTTATTAAATCCCATTTTTTTCAATTCATTAACTGCTATTTTAAATAACTCTTTTCCTATTCCATACCCATGATATTCTTTAAGTACATAAATTGCTTCCAAATGACCATATTCTTTATATTTTTCTTCTTGTGGAGTACTAATTGCAAGTATACCAATAACTTTATCTTTATCCTTTGCAACAATATATTTACCATTATATGTTCTTATAAATTCTTTTGTTCTTTCTACCTTATTGTTAATGTTAATAATTCTATTATCCAAATATTCGTCTGGTAATAAACCCGTATATGTTTCCTTCCAACTATGTGCTGCTACATACTCTATTCCGTATGCATCTTCCTCAGTTGAATAACTATATTTTATATTCATTTTAGTACCTCCTATTTTTTATAAATCATATGTATATCTTCTTCTGTTTTACCAACTCCATCTCTTATAAATCCTACTTTTTCATAACAATGAATAGCTCTTGGATTAGTTTTATAAACATTCAAATCAACATTTTCTAAATTCATTATATTTAAAGCATAATTAATAATTGATTTCATTGCTTCTTGACCGTAATGTTTATTTTGTTTTAATGGAGTTATTGCTATTCCTATTTCTCCTACATTTTCTATTATATCCATAATTTCTACGTTTCCAATATACTCATTAGTTTCTTTTTCAATCATTGAAAAAATTGTTGCATCCTCATTTAATTTTTCTTTTACCCATTCTAATTCCTGTTCGTATGTATATATTTTTGCTTTACGACTAATACCCTTTTGAACTTCAGGGTCATTAACCATAATTAAATAATCATTAATTAAATTTTCATTAATTTTAACATATAAAATATTTTCACTTTCAAATATTATTTCATACTTATCCATTCTTACACTTCTACTTTCTTACATTATATATTTTGAATATTCATCCTTATATTTTTTTATTGATTCATCTACATTAATCCAATATACATTTGTCATTGTATTGTCAGCTTCATCCAATTCACATCTTTCTAATATTCCACCTAATGCCTTAATAGTCTTATCACTACCTAAATTGTCAACAGAGCAATCAAGCATTACCTTATCAAGATTAAGTTTTTGTGCTTCTAACAATACTAAATATAATTGAATTTTATTATAGCCTTTTCTTCTTTCTGTTGGTCTTATTCCATAACCTATGTGTCCTCCAAATTTTCTTAAATAATCATTGAGGTAATGCCTTATATTTACCATTCCAATTATTTTATTATCACTTTCTCTTATTGTGAAATACGTATTAGCTGGAACTTTACCAATTGATTCTGCATATTTCTTACTTTGCTCCTTTGTTACTTTTTCTAACCATTCTTCATAGCTTCCACCTTCATTTAATATTCTATCAAGTCCTCCAACACCATTTATATTTGAACCATAATCAATATGTTCATTTATATAATCAATTGCAGCATCTTTTCTTTCCAAAGATGGTTCCTCTAAATAAAATCTTTCCATTTTTACTCACACTCCTATTTTATATTTCTTTTTCAAAAATTACTCTTTGTTCTTTAAAACCTAAATGATTGTATATTTCATTAGCATGTTTATTAAAAGACCAGCAACAAAATTCAACTCTAACACATTTTTCTTTTTTAGCTATTTCTTCTGCCTTCTTAATTAATAAACTAGATATTCCTTTTCCTCTTTCTTTTTCATCTACAACTAATTGATCAATCCATAATGTTTTTGAACGTTTATCTTTTATTTCAAAAATTATAAATCCTAATATATTATTATTTTTTTCTGCTACTAAAACATTTTTATTTTCTATTAAATCAATTAAATCTTTTTTTAAATCATCATTTTTCTTATTATTATCAAATATATCTTTTCTTCCATTTAAATGGAATTCAAATCCATCTATAAATATATTTAATAAATTATTATCTATATCATTTATATTTGCTCTTCTAATATTCATACTTATCATCCCCTATTTAACTTGCAAATTTTTAATATTCTTTTTTGTGCATGAGAAATTAATTAATACATCATCATCTATATATCCAACATTTTTATATGCTTTATTTGATGGAATATATTTATAATCTGTATACAATGAAATATGATATCCATCTTTTAAAACTTTATTTGTTAATTGATATATTAAGGAAGCAGCATAACTTTTTCCTCTTGCTTCAGGAATAGTATATACTCCTGAAATTTTTGCATTACCATCTACAATATTATAAAAAGCCTGTGCAACTATTTTATTATCACTATTCTTCCATACATAATAATTGCCTGCATCCAATCTTTTTTTAAACTCTTTATTTGCCTCTTCAAAGGAAAAATCTTTTACATCAGATATTTCATGCGATTCATTATACATAAAATCTGTTAAAACTTGTTCATCATCTTTAGTTGCATAGTCTATATAACCATCTGTTTTTTTAGGTTCAATAGTTTTATTGCATACTAAATATCCCATTTCAAAATAATAATCTCCTAATGCTTCAAAATTATCTTTAACTAATAAATCATACAATTCTTTTTTACAAGTAAATCTTGTATCAACATCTAATCTATATAAATCAATTGCTTCCTCTATTTCAGGTAAAATATTTATATTAAAATTATCTTTTGTCCAAATCCAAGTAGGCCAAGTCAAACCTCCCCTACATAAAACATAGTTTTCTTCATCACTATATAATTCTAAAGTTTCACTACCTAAATTTTGTAATATAAGAAAAAATTTATATTTATCTTTTTTAAATTCATTACTTTGAAATAATTTATTATTTGGTTTAATTCTTTTTATCATTCTTATCACTCCATTCTTTGTATATTTTTATAAATTATAAGTATAAAATACTTCAGGGTATTTAACATCAAATTTGATATAATCTTCTTTAAATTCAGATAATTTTCCTCCCCATGATTCATATACTTTTCTTGCCTTTATATTATCTTTTAAAACTCCTATAACATATCTTTTAGCACCATTTTCTCTAGCCCATTTTTCAAATATATTTTTAAATAATGAACCAATACCTTTACTTTGAAATGTTGGATCAATATATAATCCGATTAAATCTGCATATTCAGAAAAATTATTGTATGCTGATGTTATACTTCCACACATTAAACCAACTAACCTGCCATTATACTCTGCTACATATGCAATATTTTTATTATCATTTTTCATTGTTTCTGAAAAAGTTTTAACTTTTTGTTCTATCTTATTATCTCTATCAATAAACACTTCTTCTGGAAAAATATCTTTATAAGCATATCTCCATACTTTATTTACTAACAAAAACCAATTATAAGCATCATTTTCATTTACTTTTCTAATAATTATTGATTCATTATTCATTTTAGTCCCTCCTATTTTATCAAATTATATCATTTTTATATGTAAAAAACACAGAATGACACTAACATATACAATTTGTATACATTAGTGACTCCGTGTTTTATTACGTGTAAGAAATAATTCTCTGTGTAGCTCGTTACCTTATACACACTCACTATTATTTTTCAATATATCAACCTTAAATCCAATTGAATTTTTTTATTATTTTTTAATTTTGTTTGATAATTCTGGAACAAATAATTTTATTCCATCACTTGTTGCTAACCAAATTTTACCATTGTTTTCTGTGTAGTATTCTAAGTTACCATCTATTGATTTAATAATGCTAATATCAAAAGACAAATCTTCATTTTCATTATCTTGTAACAAATAATATTCTCCATATTCTTTAGCAACTTTAATATTATCTTCTCTTCTATAAATTTCTCCACCAATATTTAATACTTCTGGATACTCTTCTTCTGAGGTATTGTTATGTGGAAAAATGGATATACCATCTAGATTTAATCCATCTTCTATATGAAACTCGGGATATTCATCACTACATGGAGTAATTATAATTTTTTCACTCATTAGCATAGCACCTGCACTATATCCCATCATTACACCATCATAACTTTTTAATGTATCCATTATTCCCATTTTCTCGCACATCTCTTTTAAAATGTATGGATTACCACCAGTAATCATTATCATACTAGCATTTTCTAAAAGAGAAATTGCATGTGCTGTTGTCATTTCAGGATTAATAATTCTTTTTTTTCTCTCTTTTATAAGTTCATTTTCTTCGATTGCTTTATCTTCAGTATTTTCAAAATGAATACCATTTTTCTCAAAACTTGATTCAAAACTAGGTATATACTTTTTAGCAACCTTTTCTACTTTTTCTTCTCCTGCTGGAATATATACTATACTTTTTGTATCTTTCAATTCTGTTTTTAACATATCCGCTAAACCGTGTCCAAATGCATCATTAACATCATAACCACTACAATAATATCTTACCATTTTAGTCCCTCCTATTTTATTAAATTATATCATTTTTATATGTAAAAAACACAGAATGACACTAACATATACAATTTGTATACATTAGTGACTCCGTGTTTTATTACGTGTAAGAAATAATTCTCTGTGTAGCTCGATAAACTTATACACACTCACTATTATTTTTCAATAAATCTTTTTAATACTTTTCTATTTCCATCAGCAACTTTTTCAAGTTCTGGTAATGTTGTATAATTTGAAATAATATCAATCATTCTGTCTTTAATAATAGTATCTCTTTTTTTATTATTAATTACTGATGATATATATAATTTCTTTTGTGATTCAGTTAATTCACCCCAAATTGTTCTTTCTTCTGTATTATAAATTAAATACATAATAATGTCTGAATATAAATCTTCAACGATTTCATTTTTAGCTTTTTTATCTTTTAAAAATAAATTATAATCTCTCTTCTCTGTTAAATTTGCTTGTCTTAAAATTTGTTCATCATACATTTTTAATGCACTTATAATTTTAGTAATTGAATCAGGTCCAATATTTCTAATTCTTCCTATTACATTTCTACCGAATTGATCTGTTAATTTCAAATTATGCTTTATTTCATCAATAGAATATGTTCTTAATCCTTTAAACTTAGTTTGAAGTTCAAGTGTAGGATTATCTAATAGTAATACATCTCCTTTATTTAATTTATCAACTGATTCAATTCCATTATCTTCATATTCATATGTTTCTGGCTTAATACCTTTTATACTATTTTTATCAACAATTAATTTTAATTCATCAATTCTTTTATTAACTATATCCCAATCATATTTAGGATATTCTTTAGTTAAAGATATTAAATCTTCAACACTATAACAATTATTTTCTTTTGCTAAATTTACAAATCTTTGTTCTGAACCGTACAATACATAATCAATGGAAATATCTGATAACTTTATCATATTTTTACCCTCCTTCATATTGTTCGTGCAAAATATAAAAAAGCCACGAACAAATATTATTCGTGACTCCAAATGCTTGTGTAGGCTCTTCACCCGGGATAGCTCGTAATTAACACTTATATCCCCTCACTTGTTTACAAATTATACTCAATATTTTTCTTTTGTCAACTGCTTTTTATATTTTTATAATTTTAAGTAATCTGTTTGATATATTTTCTGCATTATTAAATAGATATTTACATATAATTCTTTTATAAGAAAAAAGCATCTGATTTAAGCTAATGCTTATTTCAGATGTACCCACAAAGGAATTACATTTGATTCGCACAATCAAACGTATCCTTTTTTATTTTATGAAGTTTCCTTCATCTATATTAATGATATCATATTTTTTTCAATAAAAATTAATTATATCTTCTCTTTATAATATCATCTTCTTCTAATTTACCAATTAATAAAGATGAATTTTTATCATGTTTAATTACATTTTCTTTTACCATTTTTTCATCATAATTAGCATAACAATACTTGCAAAAATGGGAACAAGTATTATATGCACCTATATCAACCATTTGAACACAGTTACAATTACCACCTTTTCTTGCAGTCCATGATTTAAAATTAGTCTTACCTGTTAATTTAAATGCTAATGTATGAGATAAACACTCTCCCTTTTTAAATCCATACTCAGTCAAATTTTTTTCTTCGAAACAAGTTTGAACAGTCATATTGTTCTTTTTTGCACTTAAACTAAAACTTTCGCCAATCAATTTATAATCATTTTCAGTAAAATTTCTATATCTTATGCTTTTCATATTTTTTCTAACATTTTTATAATCATCTATAAATGAAACAATTATAGTTTTTACATATCCATTTAATAAAGTACATAACTTATCAAAATTTCTTATGTGATAATCTAAAGTATATTCATCACTAATAAATATTGGATCATATCTAACACATATATTATCTTTACCAATTATATTTGATAACTTTTTTATAGCTTCTATTATTTTTCCTTTTGGTGGTACATTTACTTCAATATCTCTTTTATATGGTGTTAATGTTACATGAAATAATATAGGTTTATTTATTTTTTCTATTTTATCTAAAATTGGTATTGGATTTTTAGTACAAAATAATATTAAATCAACATCTTCAAAATATATTCTACTTACTAATTTCTTATTAAATGGATTTCTAACATCTACAAATCCTTCTTTTATTCTATTCATAAACCAATCTGAATAAAATGCGACTATATCAGTTCTTCCACTAATATTTAACACCATAATTACTTCACCTATTTCTATTATACAAAAAATAGGACATTTGTCCTATAAATAATTATACACTATAACCTTTTATTGATATTTTATTTGTAATGCCAGGAATTATTCTTGAAGAACCTGTAAGTGCAATTCCTGCAACTGTTGTATTTGGATAACTAACAAAAGCAATTACATCATATGATGTTGGTCCTAAAGAGTCTGTTGGACCTACTACAGGACAAATTCACATCTTACAAAGTTTGTTTCTTATTTCATTACTTTCCATAATATATTTTATTTTTTCATCCATAGTATTACCTCGTTTCTAAAATATATTATGAGTAATTTTTTTACATGTTTATTTTAATATTCTAATCATTAAAGAGTATTTATTCAATTATTAATTTCATCCATGCTTGTTACTAAATCATCCAAATAACTTTTAAACATAATATTCATTAATTTTTTTGAACCAAGTTAACAAACAAAATTATTATATCTATAACTAAAAATACAATCCATATAATATCAAATTTATTCATAATAAAGTATTCAATTATAAATCCTATTATTCCTAATATTAATCCTATTATAGAAATTACTATACAATACTCTTTTTGATTTTTTTCATCTTTCATAAATACCTCAATTATTTGAATAAACTTTCTTTAATATTTTAACAAACTCATCAGGAATTTTTTTATTTACTTCTTTTTTTAATTCATCAGGAATGCCATAAATTGATTCTGCTATTGCACCAACTATCGCAGCATTTGTATCTGTGTCCCCACCCATAAAAATTGCTTTTTCAATTGATTCTACAAAATTATTTGAATTAAATATCACATATAAACAATTATCAAGAGTTTCATAACAAGTACTATTAAATTTCAAAAATGCTTTATATTCCTTGTTTAAATTTAATTTATAATATATTTCTTCTTTTGACAATCCATTTTTGAAATAATAAATTATAAGAGAAACAATTATTGCACACTCTATCGCTTGACTTGAATTGTGAGTAGGAATAGTAGCCAAAATCGCATTTTCAACTACTTCTTTTTCATTGTTAAACAAATATCCAACAGGTGAAATTCTCATTATTGCTCCATTACCAATACTATTACCTTTTTCATTTTTGTTTGACCAATCAATGATATTTTTTGAAAAAGCAGTTTTAAAATATAGACTAAAATCAGGTTTATAATCCGAATATTTTTTTATATATTTTTTTAAATAGTAATCATAATTTTTATCATTTAATATAGCATCTATTATAGCAATAGTTAAAATAGTATCATCACTATAAAATGAATTTTCTTCAATTATTTTATTTATTTTTATTGGTATCAAATGTTTTGTTTGTTCAAATTCATATATACTTCCAGCTAAATCTCCAATAATCGCTCCATACATAATATATTCCCCCCTATGTAATTTAATAACTATAATTTTAGCTTATTAAATGATTCATTTTCTAACTTTAACTTCTTTAATTTTTTTAAATGTTAAATCTTAGTCATATTTAATACTTTATTTTATTATTTTTATAAGAATCATCTATTTTTATTTCTTCTGATATACCCTCACCTGTATTTGGATTAACTTTTGTATACATTAAATCAACCAAATACAAAGATATTAAAACTACACATAATATACTTGCAATTTTTGGTTTTATTTTACTATATAAATTATCAAGTATAGGTGCAATAACATATGTAAATGCACAACCTGCAAGTCCAAATACAAGAAGACCTTCAAGACATATTCTTCCATTAATATTTAAAAAATATCCTGTATAATCCCAGTATCTTAAATGTTTAAATGTTTCTAAATACCAAGCAGTTGAATACTCTAATACACCACATAAAATAAATGCACTTATAAATAATAATACTGGTTTATTTCTAAATTTCTTAAGTAATATTAATATTAGTAGTCCCCCAAATCCATATATTGGAAGCCAAGGTCCATGCATTGTTCCTCTATTTACAAATGTACCATTATTTAAACAGTTATAAAATACTTCCCAGATCCAACCAACAAATGAAAATGTAAAAAAGAATAATATATATGTTTTAATACTATAATCTTTATTAAAATCAACCTTTAACCATTTTCTTGTTTTTACTTTGTATCTTTCTTCAGGATACTCTTCATTTACACTCTTTTCTATATCTAATAATGAATCATTCAATAATTCTCTATCATTATTATCTAAATTCACTTTATTTCTTAAAGTCATATATACTTCTGCATGAATTGCTTCTTTATATATATCAGAGAAAAATATACCACTTAAATTAAATGTACATAATTTTAAAAAACTCCATCCAATTAAAGATAAATCTAAATAAAACAATTTTAATTTATTTCCATTTGTTAATTCTTTTGATATTCTAAATGCTTCTTTTTTATTAATTTTAGGATTTTCCGCTAAAATATATGGTATTAATGAATATTCATAATACTTAATAAAACCACCTATAATTGTAAAACACCATAATACTTGATATAGTGATTTCATAAATAGTATATATGCCATATGAAATGTCTTTTTAACTTTATATGGATATATTAATCTATCAATCTTTGTATCAATATATCTTCTTTTTTCTAAAAAATACCTTTTTTCACCAACCTCTAATGTATTTATATATATAATAGTAAATAGAATTAAAAGTATGGTACTTATAAATATTAATACAGCAGAACCAATCTTACCTTCAAACACAACTTTATTTATACCATTAAGAATTGCAAATACAAGTGAGCCACTACTTGTTGTTTCATTAATAATATAAGATATCGCACCATTAGTATATTTATTCTTTATATCTTTTTTGATTTGCTTTTCACTAGGTAATTTTTTTTCTATTTCATCTAATACTTCTGTGCCACTAATTTTCTTATTATTAATTATTTTGCTTGCTTCTTTTTGCGCACCTGGAACATCTATTATATTTTTTGTTGTAAAGTTAAATCCACCTGCGAGTAATAAAGAGCAAACAAACACAAGTATTATACTTCTAAAGTAATGCTTTTTTATACTTTTTTTAGCTTCTTTTTTTATTGTTTTTTGATCAATCATATTATTACTCCTACTACCTTTAACTATAATAATTATATCATTTAAAAAGAAAAAAATAAACCATGTATATATGATTTATTTTACATTACCAATTTTATTAAGTGGCCATATTCTAAGTTTTGTTCTACCTTCAATTTGGCTCTTTTTTATAACTCCAACTGTTGGATATCTACTATCTAATGAATTAGCTCTATTATCTCCCATTACAAAATAACAATCACCAGGAACTTTAATATGTCCAATATCTGTAATACTAAAATCATCTGTTTCTGTTGATGGATATGGATCTTCTGTTTCTTTACCATTTATATAAAGTTTATTATCTTTATATTCAACTGTTTCACCAGGAAGACCAATAACTCTTTTTATAATAGCCTTATCGCCTTCATCAATAACAACAATATCAAATCTTTTTATATCGTTTCTTTTATATACAATTTTATTTAATATCATTATTTGTCCATTTGCTAAAGTTGTATCCATGGAACCACCATCAACTCTAACTGGATCTATAAAAAATATTCTTATTAAAATTACACAAACTATTATTAATAAATAGCTCATTACTGTTTTAAAAATTTCACTTTTAAATATTTTTCCCACTTTATCCTCCATAACAAAAATAAGACCTTTGAAGTCTTATTTTCTTTCTTTTATTCTGTATGTACCAATAAAACCTCTTAAGAAAGTTAGTTTTGCTCTTCTTACTCTACCTTTTCTTACTACAGTTATTTTATCAATCTTTGGTGAATTAACTGGGAATATTCTTTCAACACCAATTCCACCAGACATTTTTCTTACAGTAAAAGTTTCTGATATTCCACCGCTTCTTTTAGCTACACAAACACCTTCAAAAGCTTGGATTCTTTCTCTTTTTCCTTCGATAATTCTAACGTCTACTCTAATAGTATCTCCAACTCTAAATTCTGGAATGTTAGGATTAATTTGTTTTGCAGTAATTTTTTCAATAATATTACTCATACGATTTCACTCCTTTTCTTATCCAGCAATCATATTAGACAATATAAAAACAGCGGATTGCCTTCTCGCAATATCGATTGTAACATAAATAAAATAAAAATGCAATAGTTTTGCATTTATTTAATCTAACCGTGGATTTTTATTTGAAATTCCGTTTTAATAAAATAACGGAATTAAGTCTGA
>OLRA01003848.1_pt1 | contig 12583 bp, 15 predicted proteins | sample 1673011 | NCBI WGS metagenome assembly OLRA01 (sample SAMEA3136746, study PRJEB25190) | human gut metagenome | reverse complement strand
TTTCCCTCGTCCCAACAGTTGTGGTTTGATGTAGAATTTCAATAAGATACAACCGACCACAGGTAGCGCAACGAACACCGTTGTTGTGGTTTGATGTAGAATTTCAATAAGATACAACAGGAAAACCTTCGGCAGAGTCAAAATTGTTGTTGTGGTTTGATGTAGAATTTCAATAAGATACAACTTTTCGATTATAGAGTTGAGGTTCTGCATAGTTGTGGTTTGATGTAGAATTTCAATAAGATACAACTGCAAAAAGGCATTTCCCTCGTCCCAACAGTTGTGGTTTGATGTAGAATTTCAATAAGATACAACCGGCAGTATTGGAATGCTGCATAATTGCAGCTGTTGTTTACATTACCCTTTTGACTCAAGAAGATTTCAAACTCCCTTAAATACGTCAAATCCAATTCATCAAAACGCATATTGACCGAGCAGAATTGCGACATAAGGGCAAGTGTTACCTTGTGTTTGCTGGCGGAACCATACTTTTCGACCTTTTCCAATCTGTCGATTATCTGTCTGAAATAATAGCCTACCGTACAATCCATACGCTTACCAATGGTCTCAAACAGCGCTTCAAAGGTTACAGGGATTTCGAGGGCTTCCAGTTTCTTAATCTTCTTCTCGTACTCTTTGATTTTGGCTGTTATCTGAAACTGAATATCGTCCCTGTCAGGGCAGTCGTCCGTTACCTTTTGTGCTTGTGCATCCCAGCAGGAACGGACTACGGAAACACCCAAACCGACCGATTTTTTACGCCCATCATGGAAAAACAGCAGACACAAGGGGCTGGTATTGTCTTTGTAGATTACATCTGTTCGGATTATTACTCTGAATGTCATTGCTTTGCATCGTTAGATGCAGGAGGGAAAGCGCATTTCCAATGGAGAGTTTTATGGAGAGTCTATGGAGAGTCAGGGCCCTGAAAAGGCTGTTTCAGCCCTCTTTTTCCACCGTATGCAAACAAAAAATCAGCAACCTCATTTCTGTAAGTTGCTGATTTTTAGAGCGGAAAACGGGACTCGGACCCGCGACCTCAACCTTGGCAAGGTTGCGCTCTCAAGCCCCCAAAACGCTACGCGTTTAGGGGTAACCAACTGAGCTATTTCCTTTTACGACGATTTTCTCGAATGTGTTTTACCTCGTTTTTCGCATTGGTTAAACGGATGGTTAAACATTTGCGTCTGTCTACTGGTTTGTAAATGATTGTTAATTAAAGAATTGTTTAATGGGCTAAATAAGTTCTGTAACACGTTCTTTCTTGTTATTCATTGGCATAGTGAATTTATAGTTTTCAAATAAAAATTCCCGACCGTTAAGCCGAGAATTTGTGTCTGTTTACTGAAAGCAAAAGAAAACGCCGCATTTTTTCGGCCCTCTTTCCCTATTCTTTAAGATACGACGCAATTTAACTCCAACCAAATTGCTATCTATCTTTAATTCCATCTCGCTTATCGTTTGATAAAATCGGACCAACTTTTTCAAAGGGTCTATTATAACCCCCCCCTTGTCAAAGTCGGTCCTCTTGGCTCCCACAGTCCTAAATATTGTGGTTGACCGTGTGACGCATTTTGCAAAAATCTCTATTATATAGCCTGTAAAATTATGTCACTCTAACCACGACCAATTAAATTTGCTGCCATAGCAAGGTTGAGTAAGGCTTCCATGATAGTAAAACAGCAATCTCTGAAAGAGCATATCCAGAACATCTTGGGTTATCGTCCACTCGTTTAACTCACCCATCATTATAAAATTATTATCAAAAGCATCAATCCATTGCGAATGAAAGGATGGTAATGGAGAAAAACCAGATTCATCTTTCGTATTCTCCCAACACAGGATATAGTATTTATCAATCAATTTATATAGTCTGGTAATATAATGCCAGAGTTCACAAGAAGCCAAATATCTTCCCTTTGGCCCTAAACCTTCAAAAGCAGATTTATAATAGCCATGATTCAATAATAATGTATCTTGGGTAAATGCTGAAATAGGTCCCGCTGCCTTTAAAATCAAATCCTTATAGGGACTATAAATTTGTTCTATTGAATCTACAAGCGCACAGAATTCGACATCTTTATAACTAATGATTGTTGGACTATGTTCTCTAAAATAATTTTGCGCCTCTTCTGTACATCTGACTAAAACACGAATCGAATCTAAATTTCCTGTTTCGCCATTGGAATTCCGTGTAACATCATCCGATATTACATCATTACTTGGTTGCATCCGATTTCCACCCCCAACAATCAGTAGTGCAAGTATTAGTATGCAGTTCTTCATCTATTATTCCTTTTTGTGTGAATATTATTAGGAGGTAAAACAAGTTTCCATGAATATTCTTTGATTGCCCCTGTTCTACTGTCGGCTGTATCAGCGTCGCTTTTAACATGGACTGTCAATGTTTCAGGGTCGAATGAATAGTCGATATTCATATTACAAGCATTTGTACAACAAACCATTATATCATGCGCTTGTTTCCTGCATTCATCTACTATTTCCCCGTTTTCATTATATATAAGATATGTTGCATTATGAGGTTCAAATGTTCCATTGGGATAAAACTCTGTATGGTAAATTATTTCGCCATAATCTATAGTCACAATCTCCATATAATAGCACCAAGAGCAGGTTTGTCCTTTGTAAAAACTCTTTATCACGTAATAATCCTGCCCTGCATGGTTAAATTGCCAAATATTTTCAATCAATGCGCCCTCTCGTATATTCTCCTGCCACTCCTTGATATGAATCTTGCCTATTGCATCCCGATATTGGTAGTAAGTCCTGTATGCGCCAGCTGTACCATCGCCTGCAATCTCATAACTGTAAAATTTATATTTCCCATCCACGGTCGAATTGATCCTTATCACCGAATCCAATATTGGCATATCCTCCATAAATGTCAACGGATTATTAAGGTGATGACGTAGTCGGTTATCAACCAATTCTTCCAGCCAGTAATCATCCCAATATTTAGGATGATTGTACCATGTTTTAAAAAGAAAAGTCAGTTCTTTATCAATCCTTGCACTCGAATTATATTGTGTCGTGTCGAATCTGAATGCACGCAGAGAATCGACAACATTATTGTCATGGATAATAGAATCAATCTTCCTTGCATGGCTATTTCCACACCCAACAATCAGTAAGGCAAATATGGGAAGTAAGTAGGGTTTCATAATAAGGTATTTCATTCAATATCCAACTTGACAGTTTGTTGCTCAACCTTTTTATATTTAGGAATTGTTTGTCCATGTTCTTCAAACTGTCCCATGTAAGAATAAAAAGTATAATTGATAGTTAAGGTTTGTGAATCAAATTCGAGGTTAACATACGAATCTGGCCCACCATAAAACTCTATGCAGCCATCCTTTATATTATCTTGAAACTGTTTTGGATAAAACTCGGAATGGGGTATAAAGTCTCCATTTTGGATTACAACAATTTCAAAATATGCTTGATTGTACCAGTAACTTATAAGCACATAATATGTTTGTTCATTGTGTGAGAACGTGTATATTTTGTCAATTTCTGCACAGGAATATATCCCTTGGCTCCAATCAGCTATTTGATTCCATTTGACTCCCCCATTTTTAACGTATTGCAAGTAAACGCTAAAGAATCGGCCAGAGGAGCCAAAGCGATCTTCAAAGCAGTAAATTTTGTATTTTTTATCTGGTGTATGGAAGATTCTAATTCCGTCCGTAGCTTTTTTGAGCAAACTATCTACTTCGCTATTCTTTGGATTGTGTTCAAGTAAAGGTAGTGTTTGGTTGAATGTTATGGGTAATGATAAATATTTTTCCAGCTCTCGCTCAAATGCCGATGATAATTGCCCAAACGTACAATAGTAACACAATGACAAAAGCGTATCAATATAGTGAATATCGTTTAATCGAGGTGCTTGAGTTATATCGAACCGTTGATTTTTGCCCCACGTCAAAATCAATTGTTGGGAATTAGGATGTTTTGTCGAGAGGTAATGGTTGACCACTTGCGACCAATTCAAACGGGCTGAATCTATGTATTGGAAATATTCATTATCATCATGTGACAGTTCCCGCCATAAGGCACGATCAGCAATCTCCCTACTAAATGATTTAACGGGTACAAGTATTGCAGAATCGCACCGTGATTGCGATTGATTTCCGCACCCTATAATCAGCAGAGCGAATATGGAGAGTAAGTAGGTTTTCATCTTAATAATTCCACTTTATCTCGGTGACAAACTTTTCTGAAAAGTATATATTTATAGACCCTTTTATAAACCTTGTCACGGTTCATTGTGAATAGGTTTTCATCTTGCGTGACGCATTTTGCAAATCTCTATTATATAGCCCTTGAAAATTATGTCACCTAATCTGCTTCTGTTCTTCCCATCTCCTTATGAACTCCTCTGCATCCTTATAATAATTGATGTCATTCTTTGGCAATTTCTTAAACACCTCTGCGGACTTCTGCATCATCTGAATAGCATTGTCCAAATCTCCTACACGTTCGTATAAATGCGCTTTTTCCTTATAGGTCATTGCTGTCATTTGACAGACCTTTCCATATTCCTGTTCTGCATATTTCAGCATATTATCGTATAAGTGCTGTGCATTGTCTACTTGTCCTGCATCTATATAATCAGAGATTAGAGTGAACATCATTTCCTCTTTCATGGCAGGATTGGAATATTGCCGAGCGACTGAATCTGCCTGCGCTTTCTTTACAAACTTTTTCAGCACACTATCGCCGCCTACTGTTCCAATGTTAAAATTCAGAACGACATCATTCAGCATTTCATCATAGGTTTGTTCGGGTTGGTGAGTACCACACCCAACAATCAGTAAGGCGAATATGGAGAGTAAGTAGTTTTTCATCTTAATAAATCCACTTTATCTTGGTGACAAACTTTTCTGAAAGTATATATTTATAGACCCTTTTATAAACCTTGTCACGGTTAGTTACAAGTTTCGTCGAATCCGTTTTTGTAATTCTTTGTCTTTATATCCGTTCTTCTTGGCTCGTTTCAGCCAGAATTTCGCTTGCTTCCAATCTTGAATATCGGCATAATAGTATGCTAAATCCCGTTGGGCCATCCATTCATCCTGTTCCGCCGCCCTTAACCACCAAATAACAGCAGAATCAATATCGGGCTTCTCTCGCTTAATCAGATCGGGGCGTTCTGCATAGCATCCTCCCAATTCGATTTGCGCTTCTGCATTTCCTGCTTCCGCCGACTTAAACAGACTTTCGATTGCGGTATCTTCATCTCCATCGCCGAAAAGCATCCAACCAAAGAATTGGTAGTATTGCTTATCAGTCAATTTCTCGGCCTCTGTAAATGGTCTTTCAGGTTGGCTTTGGCAACAAACGAACAAAATGCCTGTCAGTATAAGTAAGTAGTTTTTCATTGCTCGCTTTTGTCTTTGCAAAACAATCCCTTGATTTTATGCCAAGCATAGTATTGCCATTGCCAGCGCATCTGGCAACTTGTGTTGTTTTCGATGGTTTGATGGTCACGATAGCGCCATACGCCACCTTTCTCTATCCAAATCGTATCTCGTGTTTCGGGCTGAATCAGCAGATTGCCATGCCGCTCATAATGAACTTTTAGATAATGTTCGGGAGAAGAGCAAACCGAATCTTGCGGAAGAAGCACATTGAAATAATCACCAATTCCCACAGCATATATCGGAGCATATTTATAGGCTGTTCCCATTTTACGGCAGCCCATATAAAGTTTGTCTGCCTGTTCTTCTGTAAAGTAGATATTCGGCATGGCTGCTGCAAAATCCAACATGAGGATAGTTGCCCAAATCCAGATTGTTCCAAACTTGGCAAGTCGTGGCGCGTCTGTCGATTTGAGAAATATCGGTAAAATGGATGCAAGTAAAATAAACCCAATGCAACATAATATTCTCATCATTCTATAATTGCAGGACTGGCCCCACAAGGAGGGGAAATCATAAAACCACCTCAGAAATGGTTCTGTTTTGTACCAGAACATCATTACCGCAAATAAGAATAGGTACATTCCAATTGTAACGAGTTGTATCGGTTTTGCCAATTTACGGATGTTGAACCAAATGATAGCTAACGTAATCACAAATTGCCAAATGCCTGTAAGAGTCTTGTGATGTTCTCCTATGGGAGACCAGATAAAAAGGATAAGAACGGCCAGCAAACTCCCTACAATGTAGGCAGCCCTGACAAGTGCATTTTTAAAGGTAGGATTGAGGGGCATGGTTGTTCGTATTATTATCGCGTGGATAGTCGGACCAATTTTTTCAAAAGGTCTATATTAAGACCCCTTGATAAAGTCAGTCCTAAATTATTTCTTCTGTAAAATCAGAAACCAGCCGATCTTTTCATTCGTCGGGTCTGGTAGTTGTAAAGCAATGCCTACATCCTTTTGATTGATAAGTGCCCGATGCCAGTAAATATCTGCCGAATGTTCGCCCGCATGATATAGCCCCCTGACACGATGCCGCCATGCAAACCACGTGCGTTGAACATAGAGTAGTTGCCATTCCAAATCAGTTAACTGTTGCAGGACTGGCAATGATGATTCAGTCGTTAAGCGGAAATCTCCGTTATCGTTCGTTTGTAGGGTTAAGCGTTCGCCACGCTGGGGAACATCATGCACCGTAAGAGAATCCGCATGAATAGCAGATTTCGGGCGAATCTGCCAATCGACTAATTCGTATTCTCCATTGAGCAATTCCAACCGCTCCCTTTTCGATATGGAGTTAGCCCAAAGATATATGCCACATCCTGCAATCAACAGGGAGAAGATGCCTATTAGATATTTCATTTGTCGTTGGTTTTGGATGATGCTATATTCATTTTAAGCACATAGATATCATCCTGTTTATGATATTTTATTGATAACATTAAAGCACTAATAGCCGTTACAAGTGCTATAATAACTGTTGGCGCATCAAACGAAATTTGCGCGTGATATGCTTCATCGAGCGACATTTCATTGAAGACATAATTATATAAAACACCCACTCCTACAACGAGAAATAACCAGATAAAGAAAGCTGTTCCTATGATTTCCACCCAATTACGTTCCAATTTTTCTTTTTCGTATAAATTCCCCTTTTTGTCCATTTCATAAGACTTTCCTTGATAAATTACATCGGCAACGCATTTTGTCGTGATGACAAATTCTTTAGCATCATCCAAAACGCGAGGTAACATTCGCATTTTATTTGTATCTTTATCATAAAGTAAATAGCCATATTTCCCATTCTGTTTAACAATAGCTGCACCTTCTATAAAAGGTGAAAAATAATCATATTCGTAAGCTGTTACTTGTTCTATTCTTTTATGTCGAATAGTGATAACTGCCCATTTGCCATCTTTTGCAACACAATAGTAACCTCTTTCTGAATTACTCATTTGATCCCATAATTGGTAGTTTCCAAATGAATCTTCCATTAATCCTTTTAAACCGCCCCTCTCGATATAGAAAGTGCCATATCCACAGTAATTAATGCAATCAAACCATTCACTCTGGTTGTTGGATATGGTGTTCAACAAACAATATGAAACACTATGGGTAGATGTATTTTCTCTTTTTATGATTAGATAATCTACTAAAAATGGGCTGTGGGTTTCTATATATTGAGGCTCATTTTTCCGTTGTACACTATTCGGGATATTAGATGTTTTTGAATAACTTATCTCTCCAATATACGATGCTTTCTGGGCAACATCATCATTTTTTAGATTATCGCAAGATGATAAGTTATCATCTTGAATTACTATATCCTCGGCTTTATCCGTCACCAAATCCTTGACGGTTTCAGAAATGGACGCCAAATCTGGTTGTATTATGCGTTGCCCACAATGCCCGCAAAAATTGGCATCATCCGTCAGCCGTTGTCCACAATTTGTACAGAACATATCTAATTCAGTCTTAAACTTATGAAATCCTTAAATGCCCACTGAACTCCTTTTTTATTAGCCGCATCATAAACCTCAAGCGTATCCCAGCCTAAAATCACGATTCGACGAACAAGTTGGTTGTTATAAAGAATAATGCGTCCAATAGCCAGTAGCTCCTCTTTTGTCAGAGGTTTGCCGCTTTTTACCTTTATTCGGAAACCCGACATCATCCATTTTGACATTTCATGTCGATAATTACTATTTCCACTTGATGTAGATGCTTCTAACAAAGAGGGGACTGCCCCTGATATATAAGCCTCTCGTGCATTATTATTCCATTCATTGATTAACTTGCGGCGTTCCGACATATCTTGAAACCACTTGACAATCCGATTCCAAATCATAATCATAGTATTTTATTAATTAGCAACATACCAATCATTTCCTTGTTTAATAATCAAATGCTGATTTTTGTTATTTATGCAAGTTCGCACATCCTTGTTTGTTACAATATTACCAGTCGTTTTGTGATATTCCCATACAGTATATTCTGAATTATTCAAGGCATCAGCTATTCCCTGTACTGACATTGGGCCACAATTTTTCAACAAAAGATAAATTGCATGGCGTAATTTGGCAATCCGAGGCATATGTAAGACTTGTTGTTCAACCTCTCACGACGAGTAAATAAAAAGAGAACGCAGGGCTGAAACTTCTGTTAGTAAGACATTCAAAGAAAATGATATTATTTGTAAATATAGAAAAGTTGCATTTTAGAGTTTTCTATTTATAAACCAATTCATTTACAAGTCTTTTTACACCAGAGGTTGCATAATCTTGTATATGCGAAAATCCATTAGGCAGTTTATCTGATAAATCTGTTGGGTCGATAATGAATTTGATGGCTTCCGAACGAACATATTCAACCAAATTGGCCGCAGGATATACTGTCAGAGATGTACCAATGACAACAAATATGTCCGCTTCCATTATCCAATCAATCGCAACTTCCATAGCATAGACAGATTCGCCAAACCAGACTATGAACGGTCTTAATTGTGAATCATCGCCTGCCTTATCTCCTATTCGGATAGGAATATTTAAAGGATAGTCTTTTATGTAACGTGGATTTAGTTTGTCTTTAGATGAAGTTACTTTGGTAAGTTCCCCGTGCAGATGAATAACATGCGTGCTTCCTGCGCGTTCATGCAAGTTATCCACATTTTGAGTAATGATTGTAACTTTATAGTATTTTTCCAACTCTGCTAAAAGTAAATGAGCATAATTGGGTTTCACGTTTAATAGTTCGTTTCTGCGATAATTATAAAAATCCAAAACGGCCTGCGGATTTTCTTTGAATCCATCCAAGGACGCTAACTTTTTTGCATCATATTGTTCCCACAATCCGTTGGTATCTCTAAATGTAGCTAAACCACTTTCGGCACTAATGCCTGCTCCTGTCAAGACCACTAATTTTTGCTTTGCAGACTTGTTCGCCATATCTTAAGTGCACACCTCCAACCCCAGATGTGATTAGTTAAAAAAGAAAGCGCAGGGTTGTACGCTTATTTATGATGTTAGGCTCTGGTAAGCCTTGCGATAAAATAAGCAACAACCCCACGCTCGTATCCAATAGGATATGGCGGGAGATTAGGTCTGCTTATTCTCATCGCAATTAAATTTACCAGATTCAACATCGAGAATAAACTTACGCTTCCGTAGTTCGTATGTTCCACAAATTTAGGAAACATTTTCGGAAAAACGCATAGCCCTAACTCCTTTTCGGGGTTGTTGCCCTTATTTTTGATTCTATGGTGCTGGCATAGCCTTATTTATTTAGTCATTACATAAAAACAGACCTTGCAGTCGGTTGTCAGTCCGTCTACAAAGTCTGCCGTTCGTGTCATTCGCTCCAATCGTTGTATTCGTCGGTCGGATAGAAATCGGGAAAGAGGTCGTGGAAATGGAATGCGAAAAACGCCATGTCGGTACACATCGTCTGGCGAAAGCATGTACCCATTGCAAAATCTTCGTCGTAAACATTGTAGTCTACACATCCGAACGCGATGCTTTGACGACCGATTTTCTTCTCGCCCTCTGTAAAGCCGATGTAATAATAGGATTTTTGTCCTGTCCTGCGGTTGAATCGTCGGTTGAAAAGAATCGAATCCTTTTCAATCGTGTAGGCAAGATGATTACGCTCCAATAGCCGCCGAACGGATTGCATCGACAACTCTACATTCTTGACTGTCCCCATTTTTTGAATGTTTTGATTTATGATATAGTCGGGACAGGATGGGGGACCCGTTTTGAAGCGTAATAATCTATGTCGTGCTACATGGTTTTCTTGCCTTTATTTTGTTGTTTCTGCAAAAGTAAATAATCGGATTCAGATTTGCAAGGGAATCAGTCGATTCCCCCGCAAATTCTCTGAATTACATAATCCATGTAAATCGCCTGCCCGCTGGATTGCCTGCCCCACCAGTAACAACCGTATTCCTCGATGATAACCTCGCCTTGCGCTTTCAGTCGTTCGGCCAGCCAAGAATCAATCAGCCACCATTCCATGACATCATCCACGAACGGATAAAGATATTCTTCGGAAATAAGGTTTGCCCGTATCATTTCCTCGATAACCGTGCTTTGATTCTTCAAAACACAGTTCTGTACTATTCGTTGCGCATTCATATAATCGGTTGTTGCGAGTTCATGCGTATTAGCCATCGGTTTGCAAAATTTGTGTGGTCAGCCTGTCGTTCCTCGGCGCAATTCTCCATTCCGTTTTCTGTCGGGTACGCACTATGCGATTCAATGCGGAGAGTTTTGTTGCAGTAATAGTACGGGATAAACTGTTTTGTACTTGTGTCAAATGCAAAATTCATTTCTGTATTCTGCGCAAGTTTACCTTTAGCTTCGTAGTATTCTACCAGCGAAATAAGGTTGTACTTTCCATTGCGCCCAATCATTGCGGCACGTAAGCGTGTGTAAACTCCGTTTCCGTGGTCGATTCTGTAAGCCCGCACGGCTAACAAGGCTTGCAGAATATCTGTCGCCCTTTCATTTAATGTTTTCATGGTCTGTAAAGTTTAGAGTTATTCCCCATTACTTGTAAAAAGATAACTCCATTCATAATCAACTAAACAGGGCGGCATATCTCCATGTAAGAATAGCTTTCCGATTCTATATAATTCCGATAATTTTATGCTGTTATATGGTTTCGGGCATAAATAGGGGGTGGTCTGTTTTATGTGGAATCCTATTAAATAGTAAGTAAAAAATTCGGTTTCCCATCTGAAAAGGGGGAGGGGTGAAAAAGAGATAGTATCTTCACAAGCAAAGAATAGGACCAACTTTGCAAGGGGGTCTTAATTTACCCCCTTTGCGAAAGTCGGTCCGTTTTTCCTCTCTAAAACTCGAACATCTTTTTACCGAGCAAATAGGCTTTGTTGCCCTTAATTCGTGGTTTGTCATCGGCAATCTCGAAAAACAGCTTGACAATCTGCCTGTCTACACGCCCCTTGAATGGTATTCCGTTATCGGTTATCAGTCCCCGCAGAAAACCGAGTATTTCAGAACAGAGTACCAAATCGCCCGTATTGTATTTCGCATAGACGGCTCGTTGCATCTTTTCGGAGGTCATCAATCGGTTCTCCTCCACGTTCTCCAACGCTGCCTTGATTCTGCGCCTGTCATAGCCCAGTTGCCCGATGCGCTCTTTACCGAGAATCGTTGCCGCTTCAATGATTTCTGAGAACGTATCGCCTAATTGTCCGCAGAGAAACGTTTGTTCTGCGTCGGGATTCTGCCGCTGGATTCGGTCGATTTGTTCTACCACCTCGCGCCATAATTCCGTCGTTCCTTTTATTTGGGCCTGTGTCCGCCGCAGACGGTCTTCGTCGGTCAGGTCGTAATCTACCTTATGAACGGCCAGCTGGAACGGGGCGTCTTTGTACTCCTCCTCAATCGTTGCGGAGGATCGGTAGAGGGCTTCCAGTCGGGCATCCGTCCATGCGTTGTCCCACATAAACCAGTTTCGATTGCCCGTGCGCGTTACGAAGCGTTTATAGTCCATCCCTTGCAAGGCTTGCGTAAGGGTTTGGTGTTCGATTTCGCCCTCAATAGGCAACTCTCGTATTCGGTTGTAAATCCGTTCTTGACATTCGAGGTTATGGAACAACTTGTCGCGCGAAACGCTCTGCAATCTGTCGCAGGTATTCGTTATATGGTACGCCTGCTCTATGCCGTTACGAAATCGCCCGATGGCCTGCACGACCTCGGTCTGCGGGTCTATCATCGAATAGGGAGCATGGAACACATCCGTAAGCACGATTACATGCGGCTTGTAGTCCAGTTTAATGTCTACCGCCGAGTAGAACCGACTGGTGAAAAAATTTACTCCTGCAAGTTCGGACAAGCGGTCGCTTACATCGGTGAAATTCTGCTGTTTGAGTTTTCGGACGCTCTTATCGGCGCAAAACACTTTACAACGGCCCTCCAATTTGAGCGTCTGAATCAGTCCCAAAATCGTATCGGTCGAATTTATAAAGATGCAGACCGTTTCATCTTTCAACCGTACGAGTAATTTTCGGAGTATCCGCACCGTATTGTTCGTGACGCAAAGTGTCAGCGGTCGGCGGTAGTCGTAAGTGGGAGCAATCCGCACCATTTCAAAATTCTGTTCCTCCGGGGGCGCTTC
>OLRA01003842.1_pt1 | contig 12601 bp, 10 predicted proteins | sample 1673011 | NCBI WGS metagenome assembly OLRA01 (sample SAMEA3136746, study PRJEB25190) | human gut metagenome | reverse complement strand
GCTGCCGCACCTCGCTCGCCGTATCGGCACTTAGAATTATGCGGTATTGCCTTATCCGTTGGGAAAGCCGAAAAAAGCAAAAAAATGGCCTGTTTTTGCAACGTGGCGGACTTTTTGAATTTCCGGTATCCCCAAAATGGATGTACAATAGAAAGGAATCGCTATGAAATTTTCAGAAATGAAGTACGAACGCCCGGACCTGGATAAGGTTCTGGCCCAGTGCGAAGAGTATGCCAAAAAGATGGCCGCTGCCCAGAGCGGCGAAGAACTGGTACAGCTTTACCGCGAAGAAAACGCCATGATGGCCCATTACCACACGGCATCCTGCCTGGCATCCATCCATTATACCCAGGATACCCGCGATGAATATTGGAGCGGGGAACAGGAATGGTTTGATGCAACCGGCCCGGCGGTCAGCAATGCAGCACGCAATGTTGCGGAGGCGATTCTTTCCAACCCGCACGCCAAAGCGCTGGAAGAAGCGTTCGGTACCCGCATTCTGCCCAGCCTGCGCAACCTGGTGCTGAGCATGGACGACCGGGTGATCGAACTGCAGAAAGAGGAAAATGCCCTGACCAGTGCTTACCAGAAATTGTACGGCGGTGCAATGGCGGAGCTGGACGGCAAACAGCTGACCATCCCGCAGCTGACGCTGTATAAGCAGAGCACTGACCCCGCCATGCGCCGTAAGGCTTACGAGGCGGAAGCCGTTTACTTTGACGCCCACCGCGCCGAGTTTGACGAGATCTATGATAAGATGGTCAAGAATCGCAACGAGCAGGCACGCATCCTGGGCTACAACGATTACAGCGAGCTGAGCTATATCCGCATGAACCGCATCGGTTACGGCCCGGCGGAGGTTGCCGCGTTCCGCCAGGAAGTGGTGGAGCAGGTGGTGCCCATGATCCAGAAGGCTCTGGCTCTGCGCAACAAGCGCACCGGCATTGAGAACCCCATGTTCTGGGACAGCACCATCAGCTTTGCGGACGGCAACCCCGTGCCGCACGGCAGCTATGACGAGCTGATGGCCGGTGCCCGCAAGATGTACCATGAGCTCAGCCCCGAAACGGCAGAGTTCATCGACTTCATGCAGGATAACGAGATGTTCGACGTTCTCAGCCGCCCCGGCAAAATGAGCGGCGGTTATGAGGAAATGCTGCCCGATTACAAGACCCCCTTCATCTTTGCCAACTGGAACGGCACGGCGGGGGATGTGGATGTGCTGACCCATGAAGCAGGGCATGCGCTGGAAGGCTACCTGGCTGCCCGCAGCCCCAAGAACATCCCCGAAGATATCCAGTGCCCCGGTATGGAGAGCGCCGAGATCCACTCCATGAGCATGGAGTTCCTGACCGCCCCGTGGCATCACCTCTTCTTTAAGGAGGATACGGATAAATACGAGCTGCTGCACGCCGAGGACAGCTTTATCTTCCTGCCATACGGCTGCATGGTGGATGAATTCCAGCACATTATGTATCAGCAGCCAGATCTTACGCCGGATGAACGCAATGCCGTCTGGCTGGAGCTGGAAAAGAAATACCGCCCCTGGAACAAGTTCGGCGACCTGCCGTTCTATGGCCGCGGCGCAGGCTGGCAGCGCCAGCTGCATATCTTTGAATGCCCGTTCTACTATATTGATTACTGCCTGGCAACCGCCATTGCCCTGCAGTTCTTTGTGGCCAGCCTGAAGGACCACAAGGACGCCTGGCAGCGCTATATGAAGCTGACCAACCTGGCCGGTATGGCAACCTATACCGAGCTGGCCGAAAGCGCCGGAATGAAAGCCCCCTTTACCAAGGGCAGCCTGACCGAGCTTTCCCGCGCGGTGGCAGATTGGATCGAGCAGCATCAGGTAAGCTAAAACAGAATAAGCATCATTTTTATGCCGCAGGCTGTGTGCCTGCGGCATTTTTGCTGCCATTTTTGAAGTAGTGGGAAAGAACCAGATAAAATATATTGACTGACATAATATTATATGATATATAATATATAGAACAAAATAATACCGGCAGAGCCGCCGCCACACGCAGCGGCACTGCCGGGCTAATACAACAGGGAAGGGGGCCCCCGAATGAGCTTTACCACAGGCGCGGCGCTGCTGGATGCCGTGGTGCTGGCGGTTGTATCGCGCGAGGAAGAAGGTACTTATGGCTACAAGATCACCCAGGAGATCAAGCAGGCGCTGGAATTGAGCGAATCGACACTGTACCCGGTGCTGCGGCGGCTGCAAAAAGATGGCTGCCTGACCATTTACGATGAACCGTTCAATGGCCGCAACCGCCGCTATTACAAAATTACCCCGCTGGGGCGGCAGCAGCTGGCAGGCTACAAGGCAGAGTGGAAAGTTTACGCCGCCAACATTGACCATATTTTTGGGGAGGATGCAAAATGACAAGGCAGGAATATATGCAGCAGCTGGCAGCTCTGCTGGCCGCAATGCCGGAAGCCGAACGCCGGGATGCTCTGGATTATTACGAAGAATACTTTGATGCTGCAGGCCCCGAAAAAGAGGCCCAGACCATCCAGGAACTGGGCAGCCCCCAGAATGTGGCGGAAAAGATATGGGAGGGCACCGGGGCACAGTTCGGCACGCCGATGCCGGATAACAGCATGCCAGAACAGGGCAGCAGACGTAGAAAAAGCCCGGTGTGGATTGTGCTGGCTATCCTTGCAATTTTGATTGTTGTGCTGCTGGTGTTCATCGGCTCTTTCAAAATTGTGACAAAATATCAGTACAGCATTGCAGAGAGCGCAACGGCAGAGGAGGTTCCCCCGCAGGAAGCCACCGGGGAAGCAACCGAAAATATGGACGAAAGCACGGATGAAAATACCGAAACAGCCATCACAAAGGAAAGTACAAAAAGCGAAAGCACCAATCGGTTGGAAAGCAGCACGATGACGCTGGATGCAAAGCAGGTCCAAACGATGGTATTGGACTTGGACTGCGGCGAGGTTGCTTTTGTGCGCAGCAATGCAGCGGATGAGATAACACTCCGGTTTGAAAATTTCTATTCCGACTGGCTGGAGCGTACCGTGGACGAGAGCGGCTTTAGCGTGCGGTACAAAATACCCAAAGGCTATATTTCCGGCAGTGACCCCACGCCCACGCTGAGCATCGCCCTGCCGGGGATAGAACTGGAACAGATAGAGCTGAATCTGAACCTGGGCAGCGCCGACCTTGGTACACTGAAAGCCAAAAGCATACAGGCAGACCTTGCCCTCGGCAGCCTGTATGCGGATGAACTGCAAACCGGGCAGCTGGATGCAACGCTTGCCCTGGGCAGTGCAGAGCTTGGCACCGTGCAGGCAGAGCGCGTGACGATTGAAAACGCCCAGGGCGATGTGACGATCAGCCGCCTGGTGGGGGCCAGCCAGGTGCAGGTAACCGACCAGCTGGGCAATATTGCCCTGACCCTGGGGGAAAAGGCAGACGGTTACAGCGTGCAGGCTGCATGCGGCCTGGGCAGCATTACGGTAAGCGGCGCCAAGCAGGCAAGCCCTTACAGCGCCAACAGCAAAGCAGCCAACGCTGTGATTCTGGATGCCGCGCTGGGGGATATTACCCTGAACTTTGAGGAATGAGCGGGGAAAAGGGCATCACATGTGCGGCATGCCGGAACGCGTTTGGAGCCCGTTCCAAACGGCGGACGGGTGCCGATGTGCAAAATGTTTTGATTAGTCATACTCTTGTGCCTGGCCATGGTGCAGTTTATACAACTTTTGCCCAAAAGGCCAAAAAAAGATTTAATACAACAAATTTTGCATATTGTACGCGAATGTGGTACAATAACCAATAAGCAAATCAGGCAACGAAAAGGGTAAAGGAGAATTGCGAAATGGCGTATTATTTTAGTGAACCGTCCCGTACCTTCGGCGAGTATCTGCTCGTCCCCGGCTATTCCTCTTCGGAGTGCATCCCCACGGCTGTCAGCCTCAAAACCCCGCTGGTCAAGTACCGCAAGGGCGAAGAAGCCTGCCCCCTGACCATGAACATCCCCATGGTTTCGGCTATCATGCAGTCCGTTTCCGGTGAGAAGCTCGCCATTGCCCTTGCCAAGCAGGGCGGCGTTTCTTTCATTTACGGCTCCCAGTCCGTTCAGTCCGAGGCTGATATGGTTCGCCGTGTCAAGGCTTACAAAAAGGGCTTTGTTACCTCTGATTCCAACCTGCCGCCGGAGGCTACCCTGGCTGATGTGTTGGACCTGAAAACCCGTACCGGCCATTCCACCGTTGCCATCACGGCTGACGGCACCCCCCACGGCAAGCTGCTGGGCATTGTGGCATCCCGTGACTACCGCCTGTCCCGCATGAGCACCGATCTGAAAGTGACTGAGTTCATGACCCCGCTGGACAAGCTGGTTACCGCACCGGCCAACACCAGCCTGCATGACTGCAACGATATCATCTGGGATAACAAGATCAACTCTCTGCCGCTGGTAGACGAGCAGGGCAACCTGCAGTATATGGTTTTCCGCAAAGATTATGATTCCCACAAGGAACATGCCAATGAGCTGCTGGATGCCAACAAGAGCTATGTTGTCGGCGCCGGCATCAATACCCGCGACTATGCCGAGCGCGTGCCCGCCCTGGTGGATGCCGGCGTGGATGTGCTCTGCATCGACTCTTCCGAAGGTTACAGCGAATGGCAGTCTCGTACCATCGCCTGGATCCGTGAGCATTACGGCGACAAGGTAAAGGTCGGTGCAGGCAACGTGGTGGATCGCGAGGGCTTCCTGTTCCTGGCAAAAGCCGGTGCAGACTTTGTCAAGATCGGCATTGGCGGCGGCTCCATCTGCATCACCCGCGAAACCAAGGGCATTGGCCGCGGCCAGGCAACCGCCGTTATCGAGGTTGCCAAAGCCCGCGATGAATACTATGAGCAGACCGGCATCTATATCCCTATCTGCTCCGATGGCGGCATTGTGCATGACTACCACATCACCCTGGCATTGGCAATGGGCGCTGACTTTGTTATGCTGGGCCGTTACTTTGCCCGCTTTGATGAATCCCCCACGAACAAGCTGCGCGTTGGCGGCAACTATGTGAAGGAATACTGGGGCGAAGGTTCCAACCGTGCCCGCAACTGGCAGCGCTATGACCTTGGCGGTGCCCAGAAGCTGAGCTTTGAGGAGGGCGTTGATTCTTACGTTCCGTATGCCGGCCCGCTGGCCGATGGCGTGCAGACCACGCTGTACAAGGTGCGTTCCACCATGTGCAACTGTGGTGCGCTGTCCATCCCGGAACTGCAGCAGAAAGCCCGCCTGACGGTCGTTTCTTCCACCTCCATTGTGGAAGGCGGTAGCCATGACGTTATCCTGAAAAACAACCCGAACAATGTTTAAGCTGTTCCGGGTTGGGGCACCACGGCCAGCAGAATTTGCGCTTGCAATCTGATAGGATTTGTGGTATTATAACCAACATGAGATGCAAAGGGGCAGCTACCAATACAGCTGCCCTTTTTTGCACTTTTGCGGGTTCAGGCGGTAACATTGTGCGTTTTAACCGCCTGGGGCCGGGGACTCAGCCCCAAAACAATCAGGGGCGCGGCAGAATGGCTGCGCCAATTAAGAGAGGGAAAGAATTATGAAAAAATTTGCCTGCGCTGCGCTGAGCACTGCATTGCTGGCCAGCATGCTGGCTGCCTGCGGCAGCTCCGCATCCACCACCCCAGCGGCTTCCTCCGCTGATACATCCTCCGATACCGGGGCATCTTCCACCGAAACTGCCGCTTCCACCGGGGCTGCAGCAGATGGTTCGCTGCACGTTGCCATGAACACCGATATCCAGACGATGGATGTGCACAAGACCAACAACGACTACATGGTGCCGCTGAATATCTTTGACCGCCTGTTTGAGATCAAAACCAACGCGGACGGCTCCACTGAGCTGGAGAAGAGCCTGGTGGAAGACTACACCGTTTCGGACGACGGCCTGACCTATGATTTCACCCTGCGCAGCGGTGTTACGTTCTCTGACGGCACCCCGCTGACCGCCAACGATGTCAAGTATACCTTTACCCGTATGCTGGCCCTGCCGGACAGCGTGCAGACGGATTATGGCTCTGCCATTGCCGGTGCGGAAGCTGTGATGGATGGCACCGCCACCGACCTGGAAGGCATTCAGGTGATTGATGACACCCACTTTACCGTTACCCTGTCGGATCCGTTTGCCGGTTTCCTGTATGAGCTGGCAACCGCTTCCTGCTCCATCATGAGCGAGAAGAACGTGGAGGAAGCAGGCGACCAGTTTGGTATGGACTGCTCCAAGACCATCGGCTCTGGCCCGTATGTGGTCACCAGCTGGACCCGCGACAGCAGCATTGTGCTGGATGCCAACCCCAACTACTGGGGCGAAAAGCCCAGCGTGCAGCATGTGGAAATTTCCATCGTGCCGGATTCTTCCACCATGAGCATGATGTTCCAGAACGGTGAGCTGGATATCCTGGACTGCGATTACATTGACGCTGCCGTTGTCAACTCTACCTACAAGACCCAGTATGCCGATGATATCGTAACCTCCAACCGTCTGGGCACCACCTACATGGCTCTGAACGAGAATGTGGAGCCGCTGAACGATGTCAAAGTCCGCAAGGCCATCCAGATGGCCATTGACCGCCAGACCATCCTGGATACCGTGTATAACGGCGATGGCAGCCTGGTGGACGGCATTTACCCCAAAGGCCTGATCGGCTACACCGAGGACAACGAGGGTTGGCTGAAGTACGACCCCGAACAGGCCAAGAGCCTGCTGGCCGAAGCCGGTTACGCGGATGGCTTTACCATGGAGATTGCTGCCGATAACTCCAGCAGCGATTCCACTCTGCTGGTCATCCAGATCGTGCAGCAGTACCTGCAGCAGATCGGGATTAACGCCGAGATCAAGAGCTATGACCCCGCCAGCTGGCTGGATCTGCGCAAGAGCGGCGATATGGTCAGCTTTGTCAGCTCCTGGACGGCCGACTATAACGATCCGGATAACTTCATTTACACGTTCTTCGGTACCCCCGAAAAGAGCAATGTGCGCAGCCTGAACTACTTTAACACCGACGTTATGAGCCGTGTTGCTGCCGCCCGCGGCATTGTGGACGACACCGAACGACTGACCGAGTACGCCGCGCTGGAAAAGCAGATCGTGGAAGAGGACGCTGCATGGGTACCCATGTTCAGCCGTTCCCACCTGTTTGTTAAGGGCGACCGGATCGCCTCCTTCACCCCGCACTGGGCCGGTTATAACGATACCCAGTATATCAACGTTACCTTGAAGTAATTTTTGGACAAAAAAAGTTACAAATAATGCAATGCAGGCTGCGACCACAGGTTGCAGCCTGCATTTTTTATGTTATAATTTTAATGCTTGTATATTTTACAGCATAAAAGTGTAAAAATATACAGTCGCTCAAACAGACTGTCCATAAGGTAAAACTGCATTCTGCCTGGCAGGGACCGTAGTGGCGCACATTGTGCGCCCACGAACCTGAAAACTTAGGGCAACACCGCACAATTCCCGCCTTGCGGCTTAAGCACCGCTCCGGCAGCTGCGGCACGGCATCTGCGTTGCCAAAATGCTCGATAAGACTCCAGTATTATCTGCGCTTTTGGCTTGGCATCTGCCGCACCTCGCTCGCCGTATCGGCACTTAGAATTATGCGGTATTGCCTTAGCGCTTTTTATAAAAGCGCTGTGCCGAAGCAACGCCTGCGGGGAAAATGATGTTCACCTGCACAGAGCATGGTTTTAACCGATTGGCAGTTTGGAAACAGCGGCTGTGAGGGACAAAAGGGGAGTGACTCCGTGTGAAAAGCGTGATAAAGCGCATTTTGGGCACCATTCCGGTGCTGATCGGCGTGGTACTGCTCATCTTCATCATGCTGCGCATTGTTCCCGGCAATGCGGCGGCTATGCTGCTGGGTGAACATGTGGACCAGGCCACCATTGAACGCCTGACTGAAGTGATGGGGCTGGATAAGCCGGTGATCGTGCAGTTCTTTGACTATCTGGCCGGGGCGATCCATGGGGACCTGGGCATCAGTTATAAATATAACCGCGCTGTTACCGATATGATCATAGAGGCGTTCCCCTACACGCTGGAACTGGCCCTGCTGGCGGCGCTGTTCGCCTGGGTGCTGGGCCTTGGCACCGGTATTATAGCAGCCATCAGGCAGAACAGCCTTGTGGACCACCTGTTCATGGGCGTTTCGCTGGCTGGCGTTTCCATGCCTATTTTCATGGTGGCGCTGCTGCTGCAATACCTGTTTGCCTTCAAAATCAAGGCATTCCCGCTTACGCTGGATGGTACCTTCCTTTCCATGATTCTGCCCGCCATTGCCCTGGGCTGGAACAGCGCAGGCAGCATTGCCCGTATGACGCGCTCCAGCCTGCTGGAAGTGATGCAGGCGGATTATATTGATACCGCCCGTGCCAAAGGCCTGCGCAAGCAGGCGGTTATTCTGGGCCATGCGCTCAAAAACTCCATGCTGCCGGTCATTACCATGATGGCATTGCAGTTTTCCGGCATGCTGTCCGGCGCGGTTATCACCGAGAGCATTTTTGCCATTCCCGGCATCGGCCGCCTTGCCACCACAGCAATCCAGAACCGTGATATGCCGGTGCTGCAGGGGACCGTGCTGTTTACCACCGTGCTGGTCATTGCAGGCAACCTGATTGCGGACCTGCTGTATTCTGTGCTGGACCCGCGCATCAGAAAGGAGGCATAAGCCATGGCAGACGAAATGTTGAAAAATGCCCGGCCGCAGGAATTGGAAAGCCAGATCGGCGAAGAGGACGGCCTGAAAGAACAGCTGCTGCGCATGTGCCGCCAAAACAGGCTGGCCGCCTTTTCGGCTGTGCTGATTCTGGTTGTCATCCTGATGGCTATTTTTGCTCCCGTTCTGGCCCCCTATGGTGAGGCTGAGCAGGACCTGATCAGCCGTTTGCAGGGGCCCAGCGCTGCCCACTGGTTTGGCACGGATGAACTGGGCCGCGATGTGCTCTCCCGTATTCTGTATGGCTCGCGCCTCTCGCTTACCATCGGCATTCTGCCCAGCATCATCTCGCTGGTGGTGGGCATCTTCTTTGGCCTGCTGGCCGGTTATTTTGGCGGCTGGGTGGATTATGTCATCATGCGCCTGGCGGATATTATGCTGTCCATCCCGTCCCTGCTGCTGGCCATGGTGGTTATGTACACCCTGGGCCAGTCCACCGTCAACCTGTTTATCGCGCTTTCCCTCACCAGCTGGGCCAGTGTGGCCCGCGTGGTGCGCAGCCAGACCCTGAGCCTGAAGGAGAGCGAATATGTTGAGGCTGCCCGTTCGATCGGCGTCAGCAACGGCAAAATCATGCTCAAGCATATCCTGCCCAACTGCATTCCCTCATTGATCGTTCTGTTTACCCTGAATGTTCCCTCTGCCATTCTGTCTGAAAGCTCGCTGAGCTTTTTGGGCATCGGCGCACAGCCCCCGGCAGCATCCTGGGGCCTGATGGTCAACCAGTCCAAGCAGTTTTTGTTCACCCAGCCCTGGCTGGCCCTGGCACCCTGCATTGCCATTATGATCGTGGTGCTGGCGTTCAACTTTTTGGGTGACGGTCTGCGCGATGTGCTGGACCCCTACATGAAGAACCAGTAACGGCGGGGGAGAAGTAAAAGATGGAAAATAATAATAATGTTCTGGAAATCCGCGGCCTGAACTCCTATTTCTTTACCGAAAAAGGCGTGGCCCCGGCGGTGGATGGCCTGGACCTGGATATTCCCAAGGGCAAGATCATCGGCCTGGTGGGGGAGAGCGGCTGCGGCAAAAGCATGACCGCCAAATCCATTATGGGCCTGCTGAAATACCCCGGCCGCGTGGCGGGCGGCAGCATCCGGTTTGAAGATCAGGACCTGACCAGACTTTCGGATAAAGAGCTGCGCAAGATCTGCGGCAATGATATTTCGATGATCTTTCAGGAGCCGATGACCAGCCTGAACCCGGTGCTCAAGGTGGGCCGCCAGGTGCGCGAAACGCTGCTGGTGCATAACCCGACCATGAGCAAGGCGGAAGCCAAGCAGCGCGTGGTGGAAATGTTCCAGCGTGTTGGCATCCCCGAAGCGGAAAAGCGCTATGACTGCTACCCGCACGAGCTTTCCGGCGGCCTGCGCCAGCGCGTGATGATTGCTATGGCCATGGTATGCAAGCCCAAGCTGCTGATTGCCGATGAGCCCACCACCGCACTGGATGTGACAATTGAAGCCCAGATCCTGCGCCTGATGAAGGAGCTGCGGGACGAAACCGGCATGAGCGTGCTGATCATCACCCATAACATGGGCGTTGTGGCGGAAATCTGTGACTATGTGTATGTCATGTACGCAGGCAAGATCATGGAACAGGCCGAAACCTTTGAGCTGTTTGACCATACCATGCACCCCTATACCAAGGGCCTGCTGGATTCCATCCCGCGCATTGGCCAGAACGCCGAGCGGCTGCACACCATCCCCGGTGTGGTGCCCAACCTGCTGCACCTGTCGCAAGGCTGCCCGTTCAGCAACCGCTGCGAATATGCCACCGACCAATGCCGCACGGAAAAAGCGCAGCTGCATCCCGTTGCACCGGATCATCAGGTGCGCTGCTTCCGCTGTGAGGAGGAACATCAATGAGCGAGGTAAAACACGAAGTTCTTTTGCAGGCAAAAGGTATCTATAAAAACTTTGAAACCAGCAAAAAAGACCAGGCCGTTCATGCCCTGACCAATGTGGATCTGACCCTGTACCGCGGCGAAACGCTGGCCCTGGTGGGGGAGAGCGGCTGCGGCAAAAGCACCCTGGGACGCACCCTGATCCGCATGCTGCCCGCAACCAGGGGCAGCGTGACCTTTGAGGGGCAGAACATCACCGCCATGAAGGATAAGGAATTTGCCCCCCTGCGCCGCCGGATGCAGATGGTCTTCCAGGACCCGTATGCCAGCCTTGACCCGCGCATGAAGGTGCGGGATATCATTGCCGAACCGCTGGAAACCTATCATGTATGCAAAACCAAAGCCGAAACCACCCACCGCGTGCTGGAATTGATGCAGGCTGTTGGTGTACCGGCAGAGTTTTTGAACCGTTACCCGCACCAGTTCAGCGGCGGCCAGCGCCAGCGCATCGGCATTGCCCGCGCCATTGCGCTGCAGCCGGACCTGATCGTCTGCGATGAACCGGTCTCCGCATTGGATGTTTCGGTGCAGAGCCAGGTGTTGAACCTGCTCAAGGACCTGCAAAAGCAGTATGGCCTGACCTATCTCTTCATCGGGCATGATCTTTCTGTCATCAACTTTATTGCGGACCGCGTCTGCGTAATGTTCCTGGGCCATGTGTGCGAGGTTGCCACCAAGGAAGAGCTCTACAGCCGCCCCATGCACCCTTATACCGCCTTTTTGATGGATGCCATCCCGCAGGCGGATCCACACCGCCGCAACCAGCACCGCCGTGTGCTGATGGGCGAAGTGCCCAGCCCGGTCAACCTGCCGTCCGGCTGCTGCTTCCATACCCGCTGCCCTTACGCAACGGAGCGCTGCCGCACCGAGGTTCCGGAGCTGCGGGAATGGGATGGCCGTATGGTTGCCTGCCACCGCGCGGGCGAAAACTGGGACTGAGATAACACAGTGAGGAAATAACAATGCAGGCAGTAATCAACGTGGCCATAGCGCCGCTTACCACAAACCCGGCCCTCTGGGCGCAGAACCCGCAGCAATCCCGTCTGGTGGATGAACTTTTGCTGGGCATGCCGGTGGAAATTACCGGCGAAGCCGAACAGCACATGGTACCGGTACGCACCTTTTACGGCTATACCGGCTGGGTAGCACAGGATGCTTTGCTGACTGGCCCCAAGGCGGAAGAATGGCTGGTTCAGCCGCAGATGGTGGTCATAGCCCGCTGGGCTGATGTGCTGGCGGAACCCCGTGTGCAGGGGGCTTGCGTGGCTGCTGGCCTGCCCTTGGGTACCCGCGTGGCCGTGCAGGGGGAGCCGGAAGACGGCTGGCAGGCCGTAACGCTGCCGGATGGCCGCACCGGTTACCTGCGTGCGGACGCGCTGGCCCCGCTGTACACCCAGCCCTGCGAGCAGGACCAGGAAAAGCTGCGTGCAGCCATTGCCCAGGCAGCCAAGCGCTACCTTGGCACGCCCTACCGCTGGGGCGGCAAAACCCCGGCGGGCATTGATTGCTCCGGCCTGTGCAGCATGGCATACCTGCTGTGCGGTATTTCCATCTGGCGGGATTCCGAGCTGAAAGAGGGCTACCCCATCCATCCGGCCCATGTTTCGGATATGCGCGTGGGAGATCTGGTGTATTTCCCCGGCCATGTGGCGCTCTATCTTGGCAATGGAGAGTACATTCATTCCACCGCGCGAGCAGGGGATAATGGTGTTGTGATCAACAGCTTTTACCCGGATTCCCCCCTCTACCGCCCTGACCTGCCCAAGCAGATCACCGCAGTAGGCTCCTACTTTGCCCGCCGGGAGGCAACCTGATAAAATTGAAATGAAGAAAAGCGCCTCTCTGTGATAGGAACAGAGGGGCGCTTTGATATGGGTTTTATAAGGCAATACCGCATAATTCTAAGTGCCGATACGGCGAGCGAGGTGCGGCAG
>OLRA01003822.1_pt1 | contig 12668 bp, 9 predicted proteins | sample 1673011 | NCBI WGS metagenome assembly OLRA01 (sample SAMEA3136746, study PRJEB25190) | human gut metagenome | reverse complement strand
GGGTCGAGCCCGGAGTACGGCTCGTCGAGCAAGACGAGCTCGGGGTCGTTCACGAGCGCGGTGCCGAGTACCATGCGCGCGGCACCGATGTCCGCGAGGCGCTCGAGAGTCTCGAGCGCGCGGATGCCGCCGCCGACCTCCACGGAAAGCGAGGTCTCCCGCACAATGCGCTCAACAATGGCGATGTTTTCGGGCACGCCCGTGCGCGCGCCGTCGAGGTCGACAACGTGAATCCATGTGGCGCCTTGGGCCTCGAACTTCCGTGCTTGGTCGAAGGGGTCGTCGTTATAGACCGTCACCTGGGAATAGTCCCCTTTGGCGAGGCGCACGGCGCGGCCTTCCAGGATATCGATTGCAGGGAGAAGATACATGTCTCTGCGTTCCTTTCTGAAATCGGCGTGGCGACCGCTTAGCCGCGGGCGGCTATTGCCACGAAGTTCGCGAGTACGCGTGCGCCGGCATCGGAGCTTTTCTCGGGGTGGAACTGCACGCCGAAGGCGCATTCGCCAAATTGGACGGCGCTTGTGAACCGCACGCTGTGGGTGGTCTCGGCGATGGTGTGGGAACCTGTCGGCGCGATGTAGGAATGCGTGAAGTAGAAGTACTCGCCAGGCGCTATGCCGTCGAAGAGAGGGCGGGCGAAGGCGAGGTCGCTTCCTGGCTGTGGGGTGGAGTCAGGGAAGGCGCCGCCCGCATTTTCCGAGCGAAGCGAGGAAAGTTCGGGTTCAGCCTGTCCCCCATCGAGCAGTGCGGCGGAGTCGGGGGAGGTGCCGCGCGCAGTTCCGCAGCGAAGCGAGGACTGTTTGAGCACGGCATTTCCCCCGCCTTCGCCGCACGGAGGGACTGCATCGTCCCCGTTATACGCAGGCATCTCGATCGTGTTCCACCCAACATGGGGTACTTTGAACGTTTTTCCTTGCGCATCGCAGCGCGGCATGGCGACGACGGTGCCCGGCAAAAGCCCCAGTCCGCACGCGGGGTTGCCTTCAGGCGCGCCTTCCACGCCGTGCTCGAACATCAGGTGTTCGCCGAGGCAGATTCCCAAAAAGGGGACGCCTGCGCGCACACGGTCGCGAATGGCCTCCATCTGCCCGAGTTCGCACATCGTCGCCGCCGCGTCCGCGAAGGCCCCGACACCTGGCAAGACGATGGCGTCCGCTCTGGCTATCTCGGACGCATCCGCCGTGATGAAGGCCTCGCCACCTGCGGCAATGAGGCCGCGCTCGACCGACTTCAGGTTGCCCTTCTGATAATCGACTACCGCAATCATTCGCATCTCCTACAGGGCGCCCTTGGTCGTCGGCAGCGCATCGCCCATGCGCGGGTCGGGCTCGACCGCCTGGCGTATCGCGCGCGCCACCGCCTTGAACATGCCCTCGATCACGTGATGGGTGTTCTCGCCCGCAAGCTTGCGGATATGAAGCGTCACGCCGGCGTTCGCCGCGAAGGCGATGAAGAACTCCTTGGCGAGCGTTGCGTCGAAGGAGCCCACCATGACTGCCGGGACGTCGGCTTCCCAGAAGAGCTGTCCGCGGCCCGAGATGTCGACGGCCGCCAGGATGAGGGCCTCGTCCATGGGCAGGGCGATCGAACCGAAGCGCCTGATGCCGCGCTTGTCACCGAGTGCGCTCGCAAACGCCTGGCCTGCAACGATACCGATGTCTTCCACCGTGTGATGGCCGTCAACTTCCAGGTCGCCTTCGGCGCGCACCGACAGGTCGAACAGCCCATGGCGCCCGAAGGCAGTGAGCATGTGGTCGAAAAAGCCGATGCCGGTCTCGATGTCGGTCGTGCCGGTGCCGTCTAGGTCGACCGACAGCTCGATGTAGGTTTCCTTCGTGGTACGTGCAATCCGTGCGGTCCGCTCGCTCATGTGCACCCCTTCCTACTTATTCGCCACGATTTCCCGCAATGCGGCGAGAAACTCGTCGTTTTCTTCTTCGGTCCCTACCGATACGCGCAGGCAGTTCTCGAGCATCGGCGCATGGGAGAAGTCGCGCACGAGGATGCCGCGCTCATAGAGGGCCTCCCACACCTTGTCGGCGCCTTCGAGCTTGAACAGGATGTAGTTCGAGTCCGAAGGATACACGGTTATCCCGGGCACCTTCCCCAGCTCTTCGAGCAGACGGTCGCGCTCGGAGATAATCGCCATGATGCCGTGCTCGAACTTCTGTCGCTCGGAGAACACCTCGCGCGCGATCGCTTGTGAGACAGCGTCAACCGAATACGGCTGGCGTACCTTCAAAAATTCGCGGATGACCTCGGTGTTTCCCAAAATGTAGCCCATGCGGACGCCCGCGAGCGAAAACGCCTTCGAGAACGTGCGCAGGATGAGCAGGTTCTTGTGCATCGCGAGGTAGGGGCGCATCGTCGTGCGGGAGAACTCGAAGTACGCCTCGTCAACCAGGACGAGCGCGTCGGTGGCGTCGAGAAGCTTTGCGAGGAACTCCTCGTTCGCGAGCTTGCCGGTGGGGTTGTTCGGGCTGGCCACGATGACGTAGTCGATGTCGCCTTGGCCGACGCGCTCAAGCACCGCCTCCTCGTCGATCGAGTAATCGGCGAGGCGCGGAACGTCGATGACCTCGGTGCCTGTGAGGCGCGCGTTGGCCGCGTACACCGAGAACGTCGGCGGAAGGTTCAAGAACTTGCGTCCCGGCCCGCCCCAGGCGAGCGCGATGTTGAACAAAAGCTCGTCGCCGCCGTTGCCCAGAAGCACCTGGTCGCGGTCGAGCCCGTTCGCTTCGGCGATCATGTCGCGCAAATCGTTGGCCAATGGATCGGGGTAACGGTTCAAAGGAACCTTGCGAATGGCGCTGATAATCTTCTGGCGGATCTCGGTCTCCACGTCGCGCGGGTTCTCGTTCGCGGAAAGATATGCCCTCGCGGGAAGGTACTTCGGGTCGTAGGGCACAAGCCCCTGCAGCTGAGGGGCGGACTGCCTCACGCTATTCAACGCTCTCACCTGCATCGACCTCGGTCGGTTTGCCAGCGAGCTCGTTGCAGCGCAGCTCGACGGACATCGCGTGCGCCCACAGGCCCTCGTGGCGAGCGATCGTCATGACGGAGTCGGCGTCGGCCGCGAGCGCTTCGGGGGTGTACTGGATGATGGACGACTTCTTCACGAACTCCTCGACTGAAAGCGGGCTCGCGTAGCGCGCGGTTCCGCCGGTGGGAAGCGTGTGGTTGGGGCCGGCCACATAGTCGCCGACCGCCTCCGGGGTCCACTCCCCCAAAAAGATTGCGCCCGCGTTCTTGATCGATCCGAGTAGGTCCATGGCGTTTTCCACATGCAGCTCGAGGTGCTCAGGGGCGATCACGTTCACCGCCTGGATTGCGGCCTTGCGGTCAGGGCAGACGGTGATCAGGCCGTGGTCGTTGAGCGACGCCATGGTGATCTCCGCGCGCGTGGAGTGCTTCACGTGGCGCTCGATGGCGGCCTCGATCTGGTCGGCGTATTCCTCGGAGAAGGTGACGAGGTAGCAGGCGGCCAGGGGGTCGTGCTCGGCCTGGGCCATAAGGTCGATGGCGACAAGTGCGGGATCTGCCGTTTCATCAGCGACGACGCATACCTCAGAGGGGCCTGCGATCATGTCGATTCCCACATCGCCCGACACGATCTTCTTCGCGGCAGCGACGTAGGCGTTGCCAGGGCCGGTGATCTTGGCAACCGGCTCGATTGTCTCGGTGCCGTAGGCAAGAGCGCCGACAGCCTGGGCGCCGCCGACCGAGTAGATCTCGGTCACGCCGGCGATCTTGCAGGCGGCGAGGATAGCGGAATCGAGCGAGCCGTCCTTGGACGGGGGCGTCACGCAGGCGATGCGCTCGACGCCCGCGACCGATGCGGGGATGGCGTTCATGAGCACAGTGGAAGGATAAAGCGCGCGTCCGCCGGGAACATAGATGCCTACGGATTCGAGCGGCGTCACCTTCGCGCCGACGATCGCCCCGTTCTCGCGCGTGGCGATCCAGCTCTGCTGCTTCTGACGCTCGTGGAACTCGCGAATCTGTTTGGCCGCATGCTCGAGCGCGGCGACCGTCTTCGCGTCGCATTGGGCGGCGGCGGCGTCGATCGTCTCCTGCGGCACGCGGAAGTCTTTCACCTCGACGCCGTCGAACTTGGCGGTGAAGTCGCGCAGCGCCGCATCACCGCGCTCGCGCACCTCCTCGATGATCGAGGTCGCCGCGGCGATGGCGCCCGCGTTGAACGCTCCCGTGCGATTGATCTGCGAGCTTTTGAACTGCTCGCCTTCCTTCAGAATGACTCGACGCATGATGTGTTCCCTTCTTATATTGAAACGTCTTGATAACTGAGTAGTAATTTACGCGCTTGCGCCCGCGTCCGCGTGCGGCTGGTCGCTTCCGGCTATGACCGTCGCGTCCCACAGGCCCGCCTCGGCTCCCGCTCGCAGCTTGTCCGCGAGTTCGACCACGCGCGGGTCGGTGCGAAACGCGCATGGGTTTGCGAAGAAGCGCGCCGTCGACGAGAGCACCTCGTCGACGATGACCAGGTTGTTCTCGCGAAGCGTGCGGCCCGTCGCCGTGATGTCGACGATTCGCTCGGAGAGACCCGTGAGCGGGCCGAGCTCGATGTTGCCGTGAAGCTTCACGATCTCGACCTGCTCTCCTTTCCTCGCGTAGTAGGACTCGGTGATGCGCGGGTACTTCGTGGCTACGCGGATGGAGCCGCAGGTCCGATAGTGCTCGGCGACGCGCTCGTTCGCCCCTTCGGGCTCGGCAACGATGAAACGGCATGCGCCGAATTTGAGGTCCACGAGCTCGACGGTGCCCGTTGCAGCTTCGAGCAGGGAATCTTCCCCGCAGATGCCGCAGTCAGCTGCTCCGAGTTCCACGAACACCGGGGCATCGGAGGGGCGCACGATGATGTACTCGACGCCGGGGTTGCGGATGATGAGCTGGCGCCCTGGGTCGGCGAGGCCCGTTGTGTCGAGGCCGCACGCCGCAAGGCACGCGATGGAGTCGGGGTTGAGCGAGCCTTTGGGCACGGCGATGCGCAGCGGATGCCCGCCCGCCTGCTGCTCGGTCGCGGCGGCGGCAAGCGCCTGATCGAGGTAGAACGCGAAGCCGGCGGCGGGGCGGCTCTCGCCGTAGGCCCCGATCGTGTTGTCGTAGCGCCCGCCCGAACCGAGCGGCGCGCCGAGCGCGGGGGCGAAGGCGACGAAGACGATGCCTGTGTAGTAGTCGAACGAGCTCATGACCGAGAAGTCGACGAAGATGCGATCGGCCAGACCCTTCTCGTCGAGTTGCTCGAGGGTCTGCTCGAGGTCGGCGAGGCCGTCCTGGCAGCCGAGCGGCGCAACCAGATCGCGCACGCGCGCGACCGCCTCGCGTCCGCCGCGAACGTTCGCGAGTGCGCGGATGGCCTGCGCGAAGACGGGTGCGACCCCTGCCTTTTGCGCGCCCGGCCCCGTGAGCTCGTCGAGCTTGACGAAGTTACTGGCGTGGTAGGCGGAAAGCACGCCCGACTTCCACGCCTCGCCGGCGCCGCATCCCGCGAGCAGGGCGCGCAGCACGCCAACCGTGGCGACCGAGATGCGGAAGTCCCCCACCCCGATCTGTTCGAGCGACTCGGCGAGCAAGGCGATGACCTCGGCGTCTGCGGAGGGGCCAGCCTCGCCGATGAGCTCAACGCCCACTTGCGTCATCTCGCGTGCTTCCGCTTGCGGACGGCCTTCTGCCTCGCGGAAGACGCGTTCTTGATAGCGGAAGCGGAAAGGCCCCGGCTGCCCTGCGAGGCGCGTTGCGCACATGCGCGCGATCTGCAGCGTCACGTCGGGGCGCAGCGCGAGCAGGTCGCCGCGCGAGTCGAAAAGCTTGAACGGGGTCCCCGGCACGCGCCCGCCAGCGTTCATGACGTCCATGATCTCGAGTGTGGGCGTCTCCACGGGAACGTAGCCATTTCTCGAGAGCAATTGCTGCACGTCGAACGCGGCTGCCTCGCGGCGCGCGGCCTCATCTGCTAAGATGTCGCGAAACCCCGAGGGCGTTGTGTAATTCACGGTCGTACCTTCTCCTTCGTCATCGTGCGGCAAGCTTGGCGACGCCTTTCCTCCGGTGAGGACCGGCGACGTGGCACCTTCCGCCCGTGTGCTGCGGCAACTCATTGTAAACGCTTGCAGCCTCTCGGATGTTGCGTTCACGTTACTTGCATCGTTTCGAGGCCTTGCGGTTTCTCCTTGCGCCTCTTTCGAACGGCTCACACTTTACCACAGTAGAGTGATAAAGCAAGCAGATATTTTACGAGCGGTTTTCCGATCGCGTCTCGATTTGCGATGCATCGAGGGCCATCGCCGGAGACCGCTCCCCTTCTTCGCCGAAATTTTTGTCTGATGTGTGCAGGTTTTGCCGCAGCCTGCCTGTTCATTGCCGGTTTATTGACGAGCGCCTCTCTATAAGGCCAGGCCAGGGAGGTGCGGATTCTTCCGGTCTTTTCGTCTTCGGTCGCCTTCCAGAAAAACCTGCGCACACCGAGCAAAAAGTTTTTAGGGACGGGTCGCGCCGCCGCGGACAGCAAATTATTTTTAGGGCGGATTGCGCCATCGCGGACAGCAATCGTCGATATGTGAGGATTCGTTTCCACCTTCGGCCCGTCCTCCTCGAAAGGGTCAGCGAAAGCCCAGGTCACAGGCCGTCGAGGACAAGCCCAAGCATCCAGGCGGCGCTTTTGGACTCACATATCGACTATTTCTGTCCACGTGGGGCTGATTTTCGAGAAGAGGGGGTCCTACGATCGAAAGCACGTGCCGCTCGCTCGCCCAGCCCTGCGCGGGGCCGTCGTCCGCTCGCAACGTCACGCGCGTGCAGTTTTCCTCTCGCCGCCGTGTCGCTCTCTCACCTCGCGTCTGCAGTCTCCATAGCGCGCAACGTTCAATCTAATTCACGCTTCCAGATTGTCGGCCCAACCCAAAACGCTGAAGCGCCCGCCGTGGGATGCGGCGGGCGCTTCGGACGCAAGCTTTCAGGGGGATCTCGCTTGCTGCTTGCTCGGTTACGCTGATGGCGGGATCAACCTGCGTGCGGGGGGTTCTCGCCCGGCGAACGGAATCGTCGGGCAAGCCGCGGCAGATTCAACCTGTGCGGAGATGCGTCGCGCGCACTGACCGCTAGGCACTTGTATCTCTCAGCGGTTGGGTTCTACCTGTATAGCAAGAGATTCCCGAGGCACCCCAAACCTTACTTGAACTTGCACAGGGCGAGGGCACCCGTGCCGATGAGGCCGATGATGCACATCACGATGCCGGCGAACATCCACGAGGACATCTCGGGACCGAGGAGCATGGGGACAAGCCACGTGCCCAAAAACTGGCCCAAGCTCTGGACGAGCATGAGCACGCCCATGCCGATCGACATCAGCTCGGGGCGGCCGAGGACGTTGATGTAGGAGGTCAGGCACATAACAGGTCCGCCGAGGCCGACAAGACCCATGACGATGGCGCCGACCCACATCAAAGGACCGGTCTGGGTAAGAAGAATCAGCGTACACGGCCCCATGACGACCATGGCGAGCAGGTAGAGCGGCTTGCAGCGGCCCATCTTGTCGGAAAGCGAGCCGAACAGCGGCGAGGAGATGACCGCAAGCAGCATCGGCAGGGTGCTCACGAAGCCGGAGAGCGTGGGGTCGACGCCTTGCTGCTGCATGAACGTCGGCGCGAAGCCCAAAACGGCAAGCAGCGTCAGGTTGAACACGAGGAACGCGAAGAAGAACAGAAGGATGTTCGGCTTGACGAGCTCGGAGTAGCTCACCTTCTCCTCGGAAGCTGCGGCCTTGGGCGCATCAAGCGCCTCGCCGCCGGGGAACTTGACGATGACGGCAACGACGATCGCGAAAACGACGGCGGCAGCTGCGTAGATTACCCACACGCCCACGAATCCGGTGGCGGTGTAAAGCGTCGGGGTCAGAACTCCGCCCAAGACGGAGCCGAGGCAGACCCACAGGGCCCAGATGCCCGTCGCGGAACCGATCTTGTCGGGAGCGACGTACTTCTGCACGGCCAGAGGACCGCAGATGGTGACGAAGATGAACGCCACGCCCTCGATCGCGCGGGACACGATGAGGATAGTGCCGTTGCCCGCGAAGGCGCCGATAAGCGACCCGATCGCCACGACGACCGCCGCTGCGAGCAGCATCGTCTTCGGCCCGAACTTCTTGGCGAGCGCGCCCGTGGGCAGGGCCAAGATGATGCCCACGAAGGTGAAGATCGACATGAGCCATGAGGCGGACCCTGCGTCCATGTCCATCTTCATCATGATATCGCCCATGACGACGGGGACCTTGTACTGAACCGTTGCGATGGCCGTGCCGAACAGCAGCATGGCGATGGCTATGAGCGCCCAATTCGCGTATTTCTTGTTAGTGTCCATAGGAATTCCCTTCTCTTCGAGAAGTGCTGGGTCAAGATAGCTCCATCCCTTGCCCTTTGCGGGTGCAGCTATCCTGGCCCAACGTCTAATAGGGTTCTAATTAGGAGGGGAGCGGGGAAGAGGACGAGGCAGCATTCGGCGCTCGCCCTCCGCCTAAGGTTAGAGTGGCTTGATGTTGTCCTGGAGGACCTCGAAGCGCTCGCCGCCGGGCCCGCGGAAGAACATGATGCGCAGCTGCGTGCCAGCATCGCCGTACACGGTGAACAGGTCGTCGTTATCGGAACCAAGCGGGCGGTCGAACTCGAGCGGCGGGTCGAAGGGACCGGCCTCGATGGCTATGCCCTTCTCGCCCAGGAAAGCGACGAACTCGTCCATGTCCGCGACGCGAAGCGCCAGGTGGTTCAAGCATTCGCAAGCTTTATTGCACGTCGTTTTGTCCTCGCACTCGAGCAGCTCGAACGCGGTGCCCGTCCCCTTCATCCACGCCATCTTGAGCGGCTTGTCGCCCTCCATGGCGTCTGATCTGAAAAGGAGCTTGCAGCCGAGGACATCCTCGTAAAAGGCGATCGACTCGTCGATATCGCGGCAATAGATGCCAGCGTGTTGGAGCGTCAGTTCCATCTTAAACTCCATTCCGCCGCCCGAAGTCGAGGCGGGCGGCTATCGATCGGCGGGTCGGGGATGCGAGAGGCGCAAGCGCGCAGCTCGCATCCCTCACCGCTGCTTAAAGGGGGATTAACCCTGGTCGCTCGAGGTGGCTGCCATGACCTCGGCAACCGTGGCGTTCTTCATGCGAAGCTCGGAGATGCACGCGACGTCGGCATCGAACTCGGTGACGCTCGCGAGGTCGCCCTCGAACACGTCGTCGGTGCCGGTGCGCGGCTTCGTCAACTCGATGGCCTTCTTGACGTCGTAGGGGATGAGCTGCTCCTTGGGCGGATTGGCCTTCGCGACCCAGTTCGGGTTGGTCAAAGTCGGGCTCGGCATGGTCTCGATCTGGCTCACGTTGCCGTACTTCTCGCGAAGCTCGTCGATCGGGCCGAAGTCGAGGGCGCGCATGGGGCACGATGCCACGCACAGCGGCAGCTGGTCGTTTTCCAGGCGGTCGATGCACATGGTGCACTTGCTCATCTTCGTGCCTGGATCGTCGCTGGCGAACTTGGGCGCGCCGTAGGGGCAGGCCTCGAAGCAGTGGCGGTCGCCTTTGCACTTGTCCTGGTCGACCAGGACGGCGCCGTACTTGTCTTCCTTAAAGATTGCGCCGTTCTCGCAGGCTGCAGCGCAAACGGGGTTGTCGCAGTGGCCGCAGTTGAAGGCGAGGATGCCGATCGAGGGATTGGGGAAGCGCCCCTTCTCCCACATGTACACGCTCATCCACTTCTCGGGGCCGGGCGCGATGTCGTACCAGTCCTTGCATGCGACGGAGCATGCCTTGCAGCCATAGCAGCGGCTCTGGTCAAAGAAGAATCCGTACTGGGTCATGGTTATTCCCCTACCTTTCTGATCTCAACCAAGCCTGCCGTCAGCAGCGCGCCGACGATGTGCGGCAGATGGGTGTCGCCGATGAGCAAGTTGCAGTTGCCTGCGGTGTCGATGCCGTAGGGCATGAGCTTCGTCTTGCGGACGTGGTCGAACTTGGACCACTCGCCATGGGCGATGGAAACCGTACCGGGGAGCAGCTTGGAAGAAACGTATGCGGTGATCTCGACCTCGCCGAACTGGTTGTAGACCAGCACGCGGTCGCCCGTCTTGATGCCGCGGTCGGCGGCGTCTGCCGGGGACATGCGAACCATGTGCTCGTAGCAGTCGCCCTTAAGCCAGGGGTTCTGGTCGTTGGCGGAGTGCTGGCGATACGTGGAAACCGGCGTGACCATGGACAGCGGGTAGTTCTGCGTCCAGGGATGGTAGTAGCTGTCGTTGGCGGGAAGGTCCTGATAGGTCGGCTGCCAACGCGGGTAGGCGTCGTAGAGTCCGCCGTAGCGCGTCTTGGTGAGGTCGTTGTTCTTGACATACGAGCTCTCGAACTCAATCTTGCCGGACGGGGTCTTGAACGGCGAGCGATCCCACTCAACGGTGTTCTTGAAGGGATAGAACCATTCGCCTGGCTCGCCGGGAACGCGCACGATCGGCAGCTTCACGAACTCCTCCCACGGGCGCGGCTCGATGCCGTTGTAGGCCAAGATGCCCGTCTCGTCTTTCGCCCATTCCTCGTAGGCGGGTTTGTAGATGCGCTCGATGACCTGCTCGTCCCACTCGCGCCAATCCGTGACGTCGAGCATCTTGGGGTTGTACTTGTCCGCGAAGCCGAGGCGGCGCGCCAGCTCCATCCAGACCCAGTCCTTCGAGCGGATCTCTCCCGGAGGGTTCACGCCCTTGCCGGCGAACAGGAAGTAGTTCATCATGCCCGACGGCGAGCCCCAGAAGCGGTTGATGCCGAAGAAGTGCATGTCGGTCGACTCGAACTGGATGATCGGCGAGGGCAGCACGATGTCGAGGAACTCCATGGAAGGCTGGTCGTTAAAGTACTGCCAACCCCAGGAGAATTCCATGTTGGCGAAGCCCTTCATGCGCTTGGAGACGTTGTGCTGGTTGTTGATGTAGTTGTTGGGGATGATGGCCATCTTCAGGCACGGCAAGGGGCTGTCGGGTGGGCAGCCGATGCGGCGGCGGAACTCGTCTTCGGTGATCTCGCCGGCAGCGTAGAGCTTCTGGCAGTGCATGAGCTCGGTGACCTTGTTGTTGTTGTTCGTGATCGGGTTGACGACATCGCCCGGGATCTGGCCCGTATTGGGGACAGGCGCGAAGACGCGCGGCTGGGTGACCAGGTTGGCGCCGCCGCCCTCGCAGCCGCCGGGGATGGAGAGGTTGCCGGTCATCGCCTGGAGCAGCATTGCGACTGCTGCAGCGTAGTCGCCCAGGTTGCGCTTGGAAACGCCGTACATCTGGTGGAGATGGACGGGCTTCATCTTCGCGTAGTAGCGCGCGAACTCGCGGATGGTCTCGGCGGGGATGCCGGTGATGGGCTCGGCCCACTCGGGATTGTGCACGACGCCGTCGACCTCGCCAACGATGTACTTGCGCCACTCCTCGAAACCCTCAGGCTCGACCCACTTGGCGACGTAGTCGTGGTCGTAGAGGTCCTCGGTGTAGAGAACGTGTGCCACGGCCAGGCCGAACGCGGTATCGGTGCCGGGGCGGATGGGAATCCACTGGGCGCCTAGGACCTCGGCGCTCACGTTGTATACGGGGTCGATGAGAATGAATTTGCAGCCGCGTTCCTGTGCCAACTTCATGTAGTACGGCACCATGCCGAACCAGGAGACCATCGGGTCGAAGCCCCACAGGACCACGAGCTTGGAGTTCAAAAGGTCAGGTGCCTCGAATCCTGGGTAGGCGTCGGAGGTGCCCTTGATCAGGCAGTCTGTCAGGCGAACGCCCAGATGGAAGTCTTCTGCGGCGGCGCTGCCGGAGGTGGAGTGGTCGCCCCAGCCGGTGATGGTGCCCGGCATGTACGACGCGAACGGGAAGTCGGAGCTCTCGAACGCAACGTAGTAGCAGTAGTACAGCCAGGGATGGTCGGGGTTCTCCTTCGCCATGACACGCATCTTCTCGGCGATGGTGTCGAGCGCCTCGTCCCAGGAAATGCGCTCGAAGTGGCCGCGCCCGCTGCCCTTCTCGCCCACACGCTTCATCGGGTAGAGCAGGCGGTTCTCGGAGTAGAGCTCTTGGCGCCACGCATGACCCATCGGGCACGCGCGGGCCTGCAGCATGCCGGTCTGGACGGCGTTCTCGTCGTCGTCTTCGCGCGCGATGCCCGCGTTCACGGAATCATCGGGCTCGATCGAGACAACTTTGCCGTCTTTGATGCCGCACTTGATCAAGCACGTGGCATCCCAGCAGCCGTTGTTGTGGCACGTGGTGTAGAAGTAGTCGACACCCTCGTGACGCTCGTTGTACTTCTCGACTAACGAATCTCTTGACATGGCCCCTCCTTCTCCATAGGGAACGAGCTCGCTTGGAGCTGCCGCGTCCTCAATGCGCGGCTCCCAAGACGATTCTGCAGGGCGTGGCAGGTGCCTGCATAGGGCGTTTCCGTTTCCCGTGAAAGCAGACACGTTTCAGTCGTGGAATATTTCTGAATAGCGGGAATTCAGGACAATCGTGTCCCCAATTTGAGACAGCGAGAACTAATTTCCCCACCTCACGCCTGCTGGCTGTTATATTATCTTTGCAGGGGACATACATGATTTCGAGGGGGAAATCATGGACTACTTCAAGCCATTCTCGGC
>OLRA01003815.1_pt1 | contig 12675 bp, 12 predicted proteins | sample 1673011 | NCBI WGS metagenome assembly OLRA01 (sample SAMEA3136746, study PRJEB25190) | human gut metagenome | reverse complement strand
GCAAAGTAACGGAAGAGTGGAAGGCTTTACAATGTGTATTTTATCGGATGCTTACCGTGAAATCGGCACCTCCCACAAAATATCCCACCAGCGGCCATTCCTCCGTAATCTGTTCCAGCACATGCTGACTGTCCTCCTGATTAAAAGGAATGTCAGAAGGCACCTCCGCTACCCAGCTGTTGATTGCACCTTCCACATCCTCGCTATAAGATTTGATGGTCACAGCCCCGCAGAGTAAGATAGACTGAAAAGAAAGGAAAAGAAACAAGATTCCTCCCACAATGTAACTTACAGGCGTAAAGGTACTGTTCCGATACCAGGATTGTATCAGTACAAACAGCAGAATGACTCCTACCACAGTCAATAGAATACCTAAAAACAGGTTACCTATCGAATAGGCAACAATTTGAAATAAAGCCCCCATGTCTTTACTAGTTTATCGTTTTCAATAGTAATAGTAATACCGTTTTTCAGTAGTAATACTTCTTTCAATAGTAATAGCTAATCGCAATCATTGCAAATATATAATTTTTTTTACAAAACCTACTGGATTCGTTAATAAATCAAAGGGAACAACGTTTTTTTTCGAATCTGCAAGCTGAACACCAGTCTGCCCGTGCCATCCTATATGCATAAAAAAAGTGGCACCCAATCAAATTGAGTACCACTTCCTGTGTTTTATTACCCTTCTAAGGAATTATTCAGCACGTGTAATTACCGCACGGCTCAGACGAGGATCGTCGTAGAACATGTTGTCTACACCACCCTTGTAGTCCACACGCAACTGAGAAGCAGATACGCCGAACTCGTTAACCAAGCAGTCGTAAACGGCTTCCGCACGTTTCTTGCTCAAGCGTTCGTTCAGCTTCTTGCTGCCGGTGCCTGCATCCGCATAACCCGTAATCGTGTAAACGGCCTTGCTGTCGGCTGCCTTGATGGCTTCTGCAAGCAAGCCCAGGTTCGCACGCGCTTCGTTTGACAGTTTAGACTTGCCGATACGGAAGATAACCAGGTTCGAAGCAACCGTCTTCGTCACTTCCTGAGGTTTCTGGTTGCTGGCGTCGATGGCATTGCGCAGACGTTCGTTCTCCGCATTTGCACGGTTCAGCTGGTCGCGCAGAGAGTTGATTTCGCCCACATTCGTGCGAACCACCGTCTTGCTCTTGTCCCAGCCGCGACGTTTGAACTTGTAGGTCAGACCCACTGTGGCAGCAAACATACCTTCACTGCCGCGGCCACCCATTTCACCGTCAAACTGGTCACCCGTGATGGTTCCTCTCAAATCCAGGTTCAGGTCCAAAGCCGAACTCAAGCGGAAAGAGTTCATGATACCCAGGTGCGCCATCACTTCCGAATTCTTCGGACTGCTGGTCACTCTGCCCAAGCCCAGACCGAAGTAAGGACTACAGTTGTACACACGCGTTTCCTTGTAGCCGCAAAGGATGTTCGACAAGTTGAACAGCACGTCTGCATGGAAGTTGAAGAACTTGAACTTCTGTTCGTTCAGCCAGTAACCGTTCCACGGCTTGCCGCTGATAGGTCCACCGCTCTGATACGTACCGTCCTGAGTGGCACCCTTCAGAGAAAGGCCCGTGTACATCAAGCGTACGCCGATGCCCGGAGTAAACCATTTTCCTACTGCGATATCCAAGGCCGGAGAGATACGTTCACCGAACTTGCGCTGTTTGTCATGGTCACCGAAGTAAACCTGACCGCCTACTCCTGCACTGATAAACCAGTTGTCCCAGAAGCCGTTGGTCTCCACTTTGTATTTGTCGTTGCTGTATTCCACCGTTTCTGTGAAATCACCATTCTGTGTGGTCTGCTCCGTCTGCGCGAATGCAGGACCTGCAGCTGCCAAAGCAAGAGCTGCAAAGATTGTCTTTTTCATCATATTATAGATATTAATTAATAGTTAAATCATTCGGCATCTACTATTCACAACTTTCCATGAAATTTACATTCATTCAGTATCCTATAAAAGTTATGTTTTCATTATTAAATGTAACTCTACCGGATGATTTTACCAAAACCTAAGGCGATAAAATATCAAAGTATTTGACTTTATGCATAATTCAATCAATCATCATACCACTATTTTATAGCCTATATTCTCCTTATTTAGGATTCTCCACGGTACCAATGCCGTGAAGAATCCCAAGCAAAAACTATTTATCCCAACCTACGGTATTGACACGAGTCTTATCACTGGCATTGTAAGAAGTAGTGGTTGTTGATGAAGGCACCTTACGCAATGCAAACTTGAAGTTGTTATCAATAATGGTCTGAATTAACCAGTCACTCTTATACAGAGCACCCGATGTTTCCAGTTTGTCGGCAAAATTCATAAATATTAAACCTAATGAAGCATTAGCTGTACGATTTTGCAATAATCCAACACTGTAATTATTTAATTCGGTAGTTAAACGTGTCACAGCGTCATCCGTATCTTCTATATAACGTCCACCTATATCATTCATAAACCATGTATTATGTTCAGTATTTTGTTGATATCTAGTAACGCCATCTTCAAATACTTTCTTTATATAATCCAATTTTTCTTGATACGTAATTTCAGTATTACTTCCTACATGTGTAGCTTCTTGATACAACCAATGCATTGGTATACGAGTTGAACTTTCATTAGGCGTTCCCCATCGCAAATCTACATCTCCATATTTTCCTTGCCATTTAGAAAATAATGCAGGTATCGTTGCATCCTGAGCTATATAACTTCCCATTGCCGTACTATTATAATTTACTTTTAGTACGATGTGTTCTCTTAAATCACGAATTGTTGTATTAGCTGTAATCTCATCTGTATATAAGTTATAAGAATTTTCACTGATCAATGAATTAAGCTTTGCCTGAAGTGCCTCAATCCAAATTCGTTCAGAATTAAAATTCCCATAATTTGAATTACATGGATTACCTTCAAATGTCAATTGAACAACAACATATTCATTATTACTTTCTCCTTTCGCCTTCTCTGCCTCATCAATGCATGCTTTTAATTCAGCAAGTACATCTTCAATAGTTACATTCTTACCATTTTTCTGTAATATATTTCCATTGACTGTTACATACAAGTCATCTTTTCCTGAATCTTTATGAGTATATACCGGTCTCCATCCACTTCGAGTATACTCTGCGTAGCCAGCTGTTTGAACAATAAAGGCACGAACACCAGATGTAAATTGTTGAGTAATCGTTGCATCTTGGAAATTTCTAACAGTAACACCATTATCAGGTGTTGCATAAGCAAATTTACTTCCAGGCAAAGAAAGTTCAGATACATAAATATCAGGATCAAGTGAACTCATCCAGTAGTTAGTACCACCAACCTCCAATTTAGGAAGAATAACACGGTTAATCTTGTGCGGAGTAACATCGGCTGTATTCAATGTCTTTCTGCAAGGCGCACCATTCAACATAGATACCGTCACACGAAGTGTACGCCTTGTTACTGTATTCTTTATATTTTGCGGAATGATATAGGCTTTTACATTCAACAATTCATCAGGACCAAGCTTAATGAACTGACCTGTTTTTTTATCATAACAAGGAATAGAAATGCGACCGCGCTCCTCATTAAACGAACCTACAGGTGTACAAACTACTGTTCCATCCGTTTTTGCAGCACGAATATCACACTTGAAATCACCTGTTAAAATAGGCTGTGAACCTTCTACTGCATCTACATTAATATTTGTAATAATAGCAGTTCCTGATTGAGGTCCTTGAACTGTAATATCCAGCACTGTAACCAAATTTTTGAATTTTAAATTAACAGTAGAGCCTTCCATATCCTTTGGAGTCACTTCATTATAAGCATACATATAGGCATAGTCCATATTCGGCAATCCAAAATATGTTTTCTTTCCTTCAAGAGCTCCAGAAGCATTAGCTTCTACTGTTCTCCATTCCTGAACCTGTTGCGTAACTGGGATATTAGCCGTAATCTGTCCCGTTGCATCTTCGTCATCAGTACCTTTTACAGCACCTGCTGGATAAAATGCATAAAATCGATGAGGAGTACTGCGATCACCCCATTGTAAACCTGCAGCGTTCGGATCTAATTTATCCACTGATGCTGCAACCGCTTGGTTACTTTTACTAGGTTTAACAATATATTTCACTAAATGATCAGCCGGCTGAGATGATTGCATACAATAAATAGCAATCGTATCAGGTTTCTTTTCGTCTGAACTCCAATACACCGGTACACCAGTTGTCGTACGATCCCCATACACAGTTCTTGATTCCATATCAGTGTTATCCGACAGAGAAGAACCGAAAATAATCTCATCTCCTGTCTGTACAGGATTTACAACGGTCTTTCCATTGTCCAGACTATCATCTGAGCAACTGCTCAGGCACGCAGCCAAAGCTATACCTAAATAAAATATTTTCTTCATAATTTCAACTTTTAATTATTAATCCCACTTACCATCAGAATAATCGCCTTCCCATGGATTAGGATTTTCTGCTGTTCCAGGATTTGCAAATCCATGTTCTTCAATAGTAACTCCATCGGCATTTTCTGTTCCGTCCTCAAAGACAGAAGCCTTCATGAAGCCTTGCTCCAACTCCACCTCCGAATACGTCGTTAGTGGAACTTCATACTCTTTTTTCTTCATACAGCTACCTCGCTTTCTTGTTTAGTTAATACAATAAATGTTGTTTTTTCATTCTCTGTTTCTCTCATTTTTTGATTTTTACTCTCTGTTCTTTTCTTCACCTTTTCCATATTGATTTAAAAATTGAACTTTTCTTTTTCTTATGGCCATAGCCGTAGCCATAACCATAACCATAGCCGTAACCATAACCGTATCCATAGCCATGGCGTTCCGGATTGGCGCCATTCAATACCAAGGCCATGTTCTTCAGCTTTTTCTCCTCATACAGCTGCTCGATATCCGGAAGCTGCCGGCGATCCAGCTTGCCCGCCCGCACCACAAAGATGGTCAGGTCGGCCACACGGTTGGCAATCGTAGCATCCGCAATCAGTCCCACGGGCACGTTGTCGGCAATGATATAGTCATACCGCTTGCGCAGTTCATTCATCAGTTCGTCCAGGCGTTCATCCATCAGCAGTTCAGCCGGATTCGGAGCAACCGCACCCGAAGAAATGATATCAAATTTTTCTCCTTTCTGGATGATATCATCCACGCAGACCGTATTGTCCGACAGGTAATTGGTGACGCCCACCCGGTGATGTCCCAAATGGCGGCTCAACGTACCTTTACGGATATCCAAGTCCACCATAATCACCCGTTTCTTGGTATACGCCAAACTCATGGCCAGGTTCCGCGAAATAAACGTCTTTCCGGCACCCGCATTAAAGGAAGTAAACGTGATTACCTGCATCGGTTTATCCTTTTTACCCAAGAAAGCCATGTTGGTACGCAGAATACGGAAAGCCTCCGACACAATGTCGTCCCCCTGTTCTTTCACCGACATGCTGTCTTTCCTGCGGTTGGCATATTCCTTGTCCAGCGGAATTTCCCCCAGATAAGGCACACTTACCGCACCTTCCAAATCTTTCCGTCCGTGTACACGCGTATCCAGGAAAAGAATCATCAGGAAGGCAGCTCCCGGCAAGGCAATTCCCACCAGCAAGCCCAACAGCAGAATGCGGTTGCGGCTCGGCGCAATCGGGGCATTGCTGCCGTCGGCACTGTCAATCACGCGCGCATTGTTGTCGGCCATGGCCTGCGACAACGCATTTTCCTCCCGGCGGTTCAGCAGGAAGAGGTAAAGAGCCTCCTTGATTTTCTGCTGACGCTCGATAGACAGCATCTTGCGTTCCTTGGTCGGGATAGAAGATACCCGCACCTGCGCCTGCTGTTCCCGGCTTTGTGCGTCCCGCAGTTTCACATTGATGCTCACAATCATGTTGTCCACCGCCCGGATGATGTTTTGCTTCAGGGCCCGAAGAGAGTTGTTCAGTTCTTCCACCACCGGGTTCCGCTCACTGCTGTCCGTAATCAGCTTGTCACGCTTCAGTTTGGCCACATTATATTGGTTAATCTGCGTCTCGATGTTCATGTCGCTGATACCCGTATTGGCCGGAATCAGGTCGGTTTCCTTTTTCGGGTCGGTCAGGTAATCCTTGATGTAACTGGCCAGACGGAGCTGGGTTTCAAGTTCCAGTGCATCGGTGTTGTACTTCTGCGTTTCGCTCATATACATACTGGCCGAAGAAGAGATATCCACCACCTGGTTGTCACGCTTGAATGTTTCCAGGTTCGATTCCACATCGCCCAGTTCCTGTCCGATGATGACCAAACGTTCGTTGATAAACTCGGCCGTATTTACAGCCACCTGGTTCTTGTCCTTGATGGCTTCTTCGTTATACACCGTAATCAGCATGTTCAGCACATCCTCTGCACGGGCCGCCGACGCATCCTTCATCGAGAGCGTCAGAATGGAAGACTCGTCCTCTTCCTGACGGATACCGATATTTCCCTGATAATAAGCCACCATCGCATCAATCGGCAGTTTCCGCACATGCACCTTCTGTCCCTTCCACTTGTCGCCGTAGAAGTTGGTAGCCGTCACCACGATTCTTCCCGTCGAAAGGAGAAGAGTGTCGTTCAACGCCACCGTATAACTTTCCTTGTCCTCTTTCGACGCAAAGTCCGTAATCACTACCTGCTTTTCATTCTGCGGAATCACTGTAAAGGCCATTCCCTGTTCCTTGGTGGCATCCACAAAACTGACGCTCACCGGGGCCAGGCTGTAAAGCTCATTCATCCGGAGCCCGTCTTTCACCTGGTAACTCACATCGGCATGCGTCCGCTGAATCACTTCCCGCAGCAATTCCTTCGAACGGAACTGAAGGATTTCATTTGCCACGTTCACCTTATTAATATAATTGTCGTATCGGTCCAGTCCCGCCGTACTCGTTTTGTTGGAAGGGTCTTTGATAATCACCGTAGCCGAACGGAAATACACGAAAGGTGCCCGGGCATACTTCAACCACGCCACTCCCACGCATATCACGATGGAAATCAGAAACCATTTCCATTTGGAAACCAAATACATGGTCAAATCCACCACGTTCAGGCTCTGGCTGTTCTTATTCGTTGTCTGCATCTTTTCTTAGTTTAGTTTCACACACCATTCGTTATTTCGTGGCCCACATAATGGAACAAATTGCAGTTACCAAAGATACCAAAATAGTTGCTATCTGGAAACCACGATCTTCTGAATCCTTCTTACGGTACTTCGGTTCCACATACACGATGTCGTTCTGCTGCAGATAGAAGCAAGGCGATTCAAACACATCCGTACTGCGAAGGTCGTGCATGAACATCTGCCGTTCATTGCCCACTTCGCGGATGACAGCTACCCGGTCTACCCGAGCCTGCGCTGTTAAATCTCCCGCATTGGCAATGGCCTCCAACAGGGTGACACGGTCACCATCTACATTAAACGAACCATTCCGTGCTACAGCTCCCAACACCGTATATTTGAAATTCAGGAATTCGATGGAAATAATCGGGTCCTTGATGTAGTTTCCTTGTACAATCCGGTCCCGGATCAGTTTCGTCACCTCACTCACGGTCAGTCCCTCCACATGGAGTTTTCCCAAAATCGGGAAATCAATTTCTCCGTTCACATCCACACGGTACCCCTTTTCCTTTCCGGAAGCGACTCCCGAAGAAGATACATTACTCTCCGAATCAATCTGGAAGACCCCTCCCTGCATATTAAACGGAATGGCCAGTTCCGGATTCTTACAAGACACCACGATGCCCAGCCGGTCGTCACGGTGCACCACCGCCTCGTGCTTCGTATCCATGGGATAACCTTCGCCCATCTGCATATCCTGCAAATAGACAAAGTTCTTGCGCGAAGCACACGAAGACAACAGCAAGGCAAACAGTAAGCTCAAAAATACAAGTTGCTTGTTCATTTCTCTCTTTTTATAATAATTGTTTTGATTTTAGTCAGACAGTTATTTTTCACAGTTATTTTCCACCGTTCCGGATGCCTTCCCGGCACACCTCCGCAGCTTCTTCTTCGGGCAGACATTCCAGTCTTCCCACCGGCACACGCTCTACTATTTGTGACAAAGTGTCATACAATCCGTCGCACAGACGCCCGTCCTGACGAATCACCGCACATCCCGGGAAAAGAGCAACAAACGCATTGACTTCCTTCAGCGGAGTAAACCGGTTGAACGGTGCCTGCACCAGCTTCACCATCCCTCCTACCGGAAAACACAGGTTCTTGTAACAGGGTGTTTTTCCACTCCACGGTGTACCGTAGGCCACGACTTTTCCGCCTTCCACACGCACCGTTGGATTGTCATCGTTCAGCAAGTCTGTCCCCTCAAAATGCTTCATCCACAAAGCCGAATGCGTACTTTTTCCCGTACCGCTTTTCCCTAGAAATAGATAGGCATATCCCTCCTGATATACTGTCGATGCATGAAGCGATACCGCTCCCTGCAGAAGCACCGCCTGCGAATACACGATTCTCAGCAGTGAAGCACAGACACAACTGACGTATGGATCCTTCCACTGAATACAGGCTACGGCAGACGTAAAGTCACAGCTGGTTTTCATCACGTGCTGCGGACTTTGAGCGGTGTAATGCATATCGATGCGATACCCCTCTTTCTCCCTCCACAGACTCACATGGCCCAGGTCGTTGAAGCTTTCTTCCAGCAAGGCGGTCTTCTCGTCCTTCCCGGGAACCGGTCCCGACACAGCCTGCCATCTGAAAAGTAGCTTGCCCCCTTTGTCTGTTTCGCATCTGAATGGCAGGAACGAAGGCAGCAGCCGTTCAATATCCGTTTCTGCCGGAACCGACACACTGAAAACGAATCCAGCCACACAGAAAAACCATTCAGTACTCATCTCACTTGTCCCCTTACTAAGTCCATAATCGTCCAAAAGGATTCTCTTATTACAAACTTACAAGAAAATTTGACATTCTGCAAGAAAAAAAGAAAAGTTTGTAACTTTCTTTTCCATTTTTTTTGTGAAGAGCAGACTCTTTCCTCCGAATGCCAGCCGAAATTTCCTCCCCTCCACACAATTTCGGACAACGGAGTCGAATTATAATTCACTGATTTACAATATATAAATTCATCCGCTAATCCCAATTGCTCTTTCAGAAAGGCATAAAGCAGGTTGCTCCATTTGCGGATGCCCGCACGGCGGTACATCTCACAAACTTTCTCGGAATCAACTTCTTTCTCCAACACCCGACAGGCACGCGCCATGTCGCACAACTGCCGCAGACCGACGCCCCATCCCATGGCATGTTTCATGATATGGGCATTCAGCATCAACAAGTTCAACTCCGGCGCAGGGACGGTCACCGTCCCTCCCTGATACAAGCTGACCTCACGGAAACCAGCTGTCTCTTCCAAGTGGCGAAGGTATTTCTGTGCCCACGGATTGCAGATGTCCAGCAGGCGGACGTGGTGTTCCACTTCCACTCCCCGCCATCGATAATGCACGCTGCCGTCGGCAGCCCGCTGTACCTTCACCCCTTTCCGGGCCAGCAACTCCACCGCCCGTTCACTTTCCTGCTTGTCGGGGAAATAGAAATCAATGTCGCCGCATTCCCGCCACAAGGGCTTCTCGTAGAAGAGCGCCACCCCCTGGCCTTTCTGCAGCACCACCCGCAGTCCTTCCCGGCGGAACCAGTCCTGCAGTTCCATCACCACCCGGTTCATCAAACGGTTCTTCCGTTCAATGCCGTCGACCACTGCCACCCAGCGTACCAGCACCTTTCCCGGCGGCATCCACTCGTCGGGTAAGTAACTGATACCCTGCCACACGAGTCCTGTCACCGTCTGCCGGCGGGCCAGCAGATACACCTCCTCCCATTCCGCTTCCGACAAAGGGAAAAGCGAAAGGCCATCGGGCATCTGCTCCCACACTCCGGCACGCAGCAACGACAGTAAAGCCGCCGGCTCCCTCCGATTCCAGAAAGCTTTTTCCTTTTCTACTGCACCAGTCCGAGCTTCTTCCATTCTTCCAGTTGCCGGGTCACATCCTTCCGTGCCTGTTCCTTTCCCACTTCATATTCCTCACACAACTTGTCGGCCAGCCCTTCCACATCCAGTGCCTGTTCGCCCAGCCACTGCCATATCCGTGCTGCCGTCTCATTCAGTTCAAACACTTTCGTCATGTTCACACTTCCGTGGCAAGTATCCACAATCATATACTGACTGCCAATCTTGCGCAACTGCAAGTCCGGTTTCGGTCTCATTGTCTCCATCTTGTTTTTTATAATCAAATTAATTCATACTATCTTTCAGAATTTCTTTCCCAGCAAAATATATGCCACCGTCAGAAAGATAATCTTCAAATCCAGCCACAACGAACGCGTAGCCAAATACTTCAAGTCCATCCGCAAGCGTTCCAGCATTTTTTCCATAGTATCCGTATAGCCGTTGTAAAGCGTAGCCGGCGAAAACAATCCCGGTCGCAGCTGATACAACATCTCATAATCCGGATTGATGGCCCGAATCTGGTCTACGAAATATTTCCGTTCCGGGCGCGGCCCTACAAAGCTCATTTCGCCCTTCAGCACGTTCCACAGCTGCGGAAGCTCGTCCAGGTGGTGTTCACGCAGGAAACGTCCCACCCGCGTCAGCCGGTCGTCCTCCTTCTGGCAAAGTTTCGGAATCCCGTCTGCTTCCGACGTCACCTTCATCGAACGGAATTTATACAGCATAAACGTCTTTCCGCGATAACCCACCCGTTCCTGCTTGAAAATGGCAGGTCCATGGTCTTCCAGCTTGATCAACGCCCCGATAACCAATATCACAGGAGAAAAGACAAACAGTCCCATCAGACTCAGCGTCACGTCAAATCCCCTTTTTACCCAACAAGCTACCGGCGACATTGCATCCTTGTAGCCCCCTTTCTTTTCAGTCGCATGGTCATTCGATAATAACATAGCTCTCACTTCTTCATTGCTCATAGTAATTCAAATAAATCTTCAAACAGTTTTCTATCATCTTTTCTTTCGTAAAGTGTTCCTGATAGCGTTTGAATGCCCCTTCCGCAAATGCTTTGTACCGACTTCCCTCGCCGGTCACCTTCCGGATAGCCTCGGCCAGTGCCCTGGCGTCTTCCGGTTCCACGTTAATGCCCGACACTCCGTCCCGGTTTACCCACGACACTCCCGACTGAGGAATCTTCGTAGCCACCACCGGCTTGCCGCACGACATGGCCTCAATCTGCACAATGGCAAAAGCCTCGGTTTTCTGCACGCTGCTCAAGCAAAACACCTCGCAAGCTCCATAATATAAAGGAAGATCTTCTTCACTAACCCTTCCCAAAAGCTCTACCTTTCCCCGTAGTCCGAGATGCTCGATCTCAGCCTCCAGTGTGTCCTTCAACGGTCCTGTTCCCCAATCAACACCACATAGTCATCGTCCAGGTAACGGGCCGCTTCCACCAAATACTTGTATCCCTTGTAAGGAACCAGTCTTCCCAGCGAAAACACGATTTTCTTTCCTGCGTACCGTTGTTTCATCGCTTCCACTCCTTCTTCCGAGGGGCATATCCGCTCCACTCCGATGGGCAAAGCCACCGTTTTGGTCTGCACCCCCTTCAAGAAGGGAGATTCTGCCAGATACACCGGGGTAGTCCCCACAATCCGGTCCGCTCTTGCAATCAGCCACTGCTGCAACGGCTTGTAGAGTTGCAGCAGAAAACGCTGTTTCTGGATGTCGCTGTGCCAGTGCAGGACAACCTTTCCTTTGTAGCCGGAAAGAAACAACGCCAGCGCCGCCATCGGGTCCGGATGATGCACGTGGATAATGTCGTATCCGCGGCATATCTTCCGCAATTTGAAAATCATGGCCGGTGAAATCATCGTAGCCGCCGCTTTCAGCAACGTCTTGCAGCACATCAGCGTGGCATGTCCGTTGACTTGCGTCACACTGTCTTCCCCTTCCCAGGCCGCGCACAGCATGTCGCAGTCCACTCCGCGTTCCGACAGTCCTACCATCAAATCATACATCACTTTTTCCACCCCGCCTCTCACCGGGTAAAACTTACCTAATTGTAGAATTTTCAGTTCTTTGTTCTTCATACCAACCTTTTTGTCATATCATCCTTTCCGGATTTTCCTTTCATATAAATCCAGGTAATCCAAGTATCGGTCTTCTTTCCGGAAATGCTTCAACGCATATTCCCGGCACGGTGCCTGATAAAACGCCTTTCCCCGCCGGGCTATGGCGCGGGCCGCTTCCAGCAGCCCCCTCACGTCACCTTGTTCCACGATGCACCCCGTCTCCACGGTCACCGCTTCCACGCTTCCCCCTGTGCGATACGTCACCACCGGTGTGCCACAGGCAATCGCCTCCAGGTTCACCGTCGGATAATTATCCTGCCAGGTAGGATTGACAAAAGCCTCAGCCGCCGCATACAGCTCTGCCAGCTGACGGATATTCTCCGTCCGTGCTATTCCTACGACGTTTCCCGGCAAAAGCTTCCGCTCCTCCGGTTTCACGCCCACCAGCACAATCACTTCTTCTTCATTCAGCATGTCGGCCATCTGAATAAAGTCGTACAACCCCTTTTCACGGCTCCAGATGCTGGCCACTCCCAAAAAGATGCGCTTCCCTTCCAGCTGATACCGGCGACGGACCTCCCCGGCGTCGTACACCTGGAACACATCCGTATTGATTCC
>OLRA01003809.1_pt1 | contig 12702 bp, 9 predicted proteins | sample 1673011 | NCBI WGS metagenome assembly OLRA01 (sample SAMEA3136746, study PRJEB25190) | human gut metagenome | reverse complement strand
TCTGGACTCCGCAAGGGAGAATGAAACGGGACGAAGTCCCCTCCCTTGACCCTTCCGCGCGATTGAATTGAGCGCATTTTCATGCTATGCCCGCGTGCTGATGCAGGGGATTTCGCCTCTGCGCTTTGCAAGTGAAAAAGTCTTTTTCTCCACCTTGACAAAGACAATAAATTGGGCTATACTGAACTCGTCCGAGATGACGGAGAAGAGTATCCTGCCGAAGGATGTCCAGAGAGGCGCAGTTTGGTGAAAAGCGCTGATTCGGCGGCAGGGGAAGACCACCTCCCGATCGTACCGTGTGCCGCACGATAGCGCGGCAAAGAGAACCAATCAGGGTGGAACCACGGGCAGATTTTTCCGCTCGTCCCTCGAAACAACGCGAGGGACGGGCGTTTTTTCGTCCCAATCATTCAACATGGAGGGAAAAAGCATGAAAATCATCTACAATGACGGTCATGTGGACGAATGCCCCGCTGACGACGAGCTGCATGTCATCCGCCACACGGCGGCGCACATCCTCGCGCAGGCAGTCAAGCACCTGTATCCGCAGGCGCATTTCGCCTATGGCCCGGCAACTGAAAAGGGCTTCCACTACGACGTCGATCTGGGCGACGTGAAGCTCTCCGACGAAGACCTCAAGACCATCGAGAAGGAAATGCAGGCCATCGTCAAGCAGAACCTGCCGATTAAGCCCTTCGCGCTTGGCCGTGAGGAAGCCATCAAGCTCATGCAGGAGCGCGGCGAAATCTACAAGGTCGAACACATCGGCGACCTGCCCGAAGACGCGACGCTGACCTTCTACCAGCAGGGCGACTACATCGACATGTGCGTCGGCCCGCACCTGTGCTACACCAAGGCGCTCAAGGCATTCAAGCTGACCGCCCTGTCCGGCGCGTACTGGAAGAACGACAAGAACAACAAGATGCTCACCCGCATCAGCGGCATCGCCTTCCGCAATCAGGAGGAACTCAATGAGTACCTGAAGATGATGGAAGAAGCCGAAAAGCGCGACCACCGCAAAATCGGCAAGGAAATGGGGCTGTTCATGCTCTGCGACGAAGGCCCCGGCTTCCCGTTCTTCCTGCCCAAGGGAATGCAGCTGAAGAACGCGCTGATTGACTACTGGCGCGATATTCACTACGCGGCGGATTATGTGGAAGTGTCCACGCCCATGATTATGAGCCGTCACCTGTGGGAGACGTCCGGTCACTGGGATCACTACAAGGACAACATGTACTCCACCAAGATCGACGACGAGGACTACTGCATCAAGCCCATGAACTGCCCCGGCGGCGTGATGGTCTACCGCAGCCAGCCCCATTCCTACCGCGATTTGCCCCTGCGCGTGGGTGAGCTCGGTCTGGTGCACCGCCACGAGCTGAAGGGTGCGCTGCACGGTCTGTTCCGCGTCCGCTGCTTCACGCAGGACGATGCCCATATCTTCATGACCCGCGAGCAGATTCCGGACGAAATCGCCGGCGTCGTACACCTCATCAATCAGGTGTACTCCAAGTTCGGCTTCGATTATTTCGTCGAACTGTCCACCCGTCCGGCGGACTCGATGGGTTCGGACGAGGATTGGGAGGATGCAACCAACGGCCTCAAAACCGCGCTGGAAAAGCTCGGTATGCCCTACATCGTCAACGAGGGCGACGGTGCGTTCTACGGCCCGAAGATTGACTTCCACCTGCGTGACTGCCTCGGCCGTACCTGGCAGTGCGGCACGATTCAGCTGGACTTCCAGATGCCGCTGAACTTCAACCTGGAGTATGTGGATGTGGACGGCAGCCGCAAGCGCCCGATCATGATTCACCGCGTCTGCTATGGCTCCATCGAGCGCTTCATCGGCATCCTGACCGAGCATTTCGCGGGCAAGTTCCCGACATGGATGGCGCCGGTTCAGGTGAAGGTGCTGCCCGTGTCCGACAAGTCGATGGACTACGCCAAGACGGTGTACGCCGCCCTGCGCGCGAAGAAGATTCGCTGCGAGCTGGACGACCGCAACGAGAAGATTGGCTATAAGATCCGCGAAGCACAGGTTCACAAGGTTCCGTATATGATCGTCATTGGCGACAAGGACGAGGAAAAGGGTGTTATCTCGGTTCGTACCCGCAAGACCGGCGAGACCACTGCTATGGAGACCGGCGAGTTTATCGAGAAGCTCGCGTATGAGGTTGAGAATAAGCTGAAGTAAGCAGCAAAACGGAGAGCGGAAGCGATATTCCGTTCTCCGTCACAATAGAATAAAGGTTCATAGAGTTTTGTCATGTATGCAGGGAGGGTGCGGCATGAAAAAATTTGTTTCCGCGTGTCTGATGGCAGGTCTGCTGACTTGTGCCGCCGGTGCGGCACAGGTCGGTACGATCAACAACAACTATCCCGGCGATACCGAAGCGCAGGCGCAGATGCTTTATGATCTCGGACTGTTCAAAGGCACCGACAAGGGCTTTGCGCTGGAGAAATCCATGACCCGCGCAGAGGCCTCGGTGATGCTGACCCGTCTGCTTGGCGCAGAAAAGACCGCGCTGGAAGGAAACTGGAAGCATCCGTTTGCCGATGTGCCGCAGTGGGCGGACAAATACGTCGGCTGGCTGTATCAGAATGGTTTGACCAAGGGCGTTTCCGCGACACTGTACGGCTCGCAGCGCAATGTCACCTGCGGCCAGTATTGCATTTTTCTGACCCGGGCGCATTTGGATGCGGACAGCTATCAGGGTATGGCTTTTGTCGATAACGATGAGGTACGGCAGACGGACGAGGAGGGCTTTATCCGCGGAGATGCGGTTTCGCTCTCGGCGCGGCTGCTCAGTACGAACTACGCGAAAAATGGCGATGAAAGCGACCGCAGTGTGGCGGAAAAGCTGATCGACGACGGCGTTTTCACGGCGGAACAGTTCAAAAATGCGGCATGGGACGTTCTGCCGCGTGATTACGGCAATGATTACCAGTACGATGGCAAATGGAACCTGATTGCTTCGCCGTTCGTCTGCCAGATCGCAGATGTGACAGTGGCGCAGTGTCCGATTGACGGAGTGCAGCCTGTCAGCGGTACAGACCGTTATGCGCAGAGCGATATGGAGCAGTCGGATTTTATCCTGTACCGCATGGACAGCAAGACGATGAAACTGACGCAAGTGCTCTCGCTGCCGCAGGAAAGCTCTGTGGAATATCTCGGCCGTGCCGGAGAAACCGATTATCTGCTGGTGTACGACCGGAAAACGGAAACGTATTCGCTGTGCTCAGTGCACGGCGATACGGTCAAAACCGAACTGACCCTGACCGAAGCACAGCAGCAGGCAGCACATACCGTTTATCAGAGCGTACGCGGCTGCATCATCTGCCCGGACGAGACGACCGGTTATAAGCTCACGGAAACAGGCGTGGAGCCGTTGGGCGTGGCAGCGGGTATCTGCCGGCTGACGGATAACGGCATGACTGTTACGCAGAACTGTACGGCGGACGAAACCGTGCTGACGGCGTATAACTGGGACGGTCAAAAGACAGACAGCTATACCATCTCCAATGCGTATCAGTCGGATGATGCTGAGGTGCGCAAGCATTGTGCGCCGCGGATAATTGGCAGTGACGGTGCGTTGCTCTGGGGCACAGCCGGGCTGTACCGCGAAGAGAACGGCCGTCTGGTGCAGGTGACAGACTCTCCGGTCATCAGCGTAAAGCAGGATGCGGATGGGGCCTATTATGCTGTTTCCTGTGATAAGTCTGAGCGGACGGAATACTATTCGGATGGTATCGGATACATGGCGGGTGATATGCTCGTGCGTATCGCGCCGGACGGAACGCAGACCACGCTTACAACACTCGATGACATTCTGATCGACGAGGTAAAGACGGTCAAAAGCGGTGCTGTTCGCTTCACAATTGCTATTCCGACAGAGGGCCATAGAAGCGGACACTATACCTGCCTGTTGAAAGACGGAAGGATTACCGTCCGGTCTGCAACCGATGATGTATTCTACATCTGGGGCAACGATGCGCTGGAAAACGAACAGGAAAAAATAGATAAGATTATTGCGAACCAGAAAGGTGAAGAATAATGGCAGAAAAGAAAAAGCTGGTCAGCGAGATCACGTCTATGGACGTGGACTTCGCGCAGTGGTACACAGATATTGTTAAAAAGGCTGAAATGGCCGATTATTCGTCCGTAAAGGGCTGTATCATCATGCGTCCGTACGCACAGGCGCTGTGGGAGAACATCCAGCACACGCTGGACGGCATGTTCAAGGAGACCGGTCACGAGAATGTAGCAATGCCGATCTTCATTCCGGAAAGCCTGCTGCAGAAGGAAGCCGACCACGTTGAGGGCTTCGCGCCGGAGTGTGCATGGGTAACGCACGGCGGCAACGACAAGCTGGAGGAGCGTCTGTGCGTTCGTCCGACTTCGGAGACGCTGTTCTGCGAGCATTACGCAAAGATCGTTCGCTCCTGGCGCGATCTGCCGAAGCTGTACAACCAGTGGTGCTCGGTTGTCCGTTGGGAAAAGACCACCCGTCCGTTCCTGCGCAGCCGTGAGTTCTGGTGGCAGGAGGGCCACACCGTTCATGCTACCGCCGAGGAGGCTATGGAAGAGACTCTGCGCATGCTGAACATCTACGCGAAGTTCTTCGAGGAATGGCTGGCCATTCCGGTCGTTAAGGGCGAAAAGACCGAGAAGGAGCGCTTTGCCGGTGCAGAGAACACCTACACCATCGAGGCCATGATGCACGACTGTAAGGCTCTGCAGTCCGGTACCTCGCACTACTTCGGTGACGGCTTTGCACGCGCATTCGGCATGCAGTACACCGATAAGAACAACACCCTGCAGTATATGTATCAGACCTCCTGGGGCGTTTCCACCCGTATCATCGGCGCAATCATCATGACGCACGGTGATAACGAGGGCCTGGTTCTGCCGCCGCGCATCGCTCCGACCCAGCTGGTTGTTATTCCGGTTGCGGCTCACAAGGAAGGCGTTAAGGAGAAGGCAACCGAGCTGTACGAGCAGGTCAAGGCAGCGGGCATCCGTGCCAAGATCGACCTGAGCGACAATACCCCGGGCTGGAAGTTTGCCGAGTACGAGATGAAGGGCATTCCGCTTCGTCTGGAGGTTGGTCCGCGCGATATCGCTGAGGGTCAGTGCGTACTGGTTCGCCGCGACACCCGCGAAAAGACCGTTGTTAAGTTCGAGGATCTCGAAAAGACCATTCCGGCACTGCTGGAGGATATCCAGAAGTCGCTGTATGAGAAGGCGCTCGCAAACCGCGAGGCGCATACCTATACCGCAAAGTCTCTTGACGAGATGAAGTCTATCCTTGCTGAGCACACCGGCTTTATCAAGTCCATGTGGTGCGGCGACCTCGCCTGCGAGGAGAAGGTCAAGGAAGAGACCGGTATGCCGAGCCGCTGCATGCCGTTTGAGCAGGAGCACATCGCAGATACCTGTCCGGTCTGCGGCAAGCCTGCAAACAAGATGGTTGTCTGGGGCATCGCGTACTAAGCGAAGTCTCAGAACCAAAAAACTGTACAAGCAAAAAGTCCCTCATCAGTCGATGGGGGACTTTTTGCGCCAATAGAGAAACTTTTTCAGCAGATCGAACGGTTTGTGCGGCAGTGATCAGATACCGGTTGCAAAGCTGCCGATCAGGAAGCCGCCGTCTGTATTCTTAACGAGAATGAAGAATGAAGCAGTGGCATCCTTCAGGTCATAGGTCGAATTTGCCGACGGCTTCATTTTAAACGGACAGTCGAAAACCATCGGCTTGCCGTCATACAGAACGGCGAATTTACAGCCGGCTGGGAGCAAATACTCCCAGCCGGCTGCGTGTAAACGGGTAGATAGATTATCTGCAGGAATTATTGCCGTTGCAGGAATTGTTATTGCTGCAGCCACAGCCGCTGCGATTGTCATTTACGCCGGCACTGCCGGTGAACAGACAGCCTGCCTTGTCGCTCTGCGGCGGGAAAAAGGCGTCGATGGGGAAGTCAAAGCTCGAGAAGATCTCGCACGGGTCCTGCTCACCGCCGACACCGCTGTTCGAGCAGTCGCGCCGCGGCAGACATACGTCGTAAGCGGGCATGAGCAGCTGAATGTCGCGCTCAAGTCGGATGATCGAGAACTGACCGAGGGTTACGAACAGCTGATAGCCATCGTTGCTGAGCACGAGATCGTCACCGCCGAAGCACGAGCAGATTGAACGGGGTACTTCATGCAGCGCGCAGCAGCAGCAGTTGCAGCTGGTTTCCGGCGCAACCACACGCGCGTCCAGCATGATCGGATCAACGACCTCTACGACCGCAGTCGGCTTGTTGCTGTCAGGCCGCAGCTGCACATCGCGGCCGTCCTCGATATACTGCGAGGAAAAGATGCGCGCGCCGCCTTCGCCGCCGAACAGTACAACACGTTTGTCAAATACCGCCAGTCCGTCCACGATACGCGGACGACCGATTACGCAGCTGATTTCACATTCAATGCGATAGAAAAAGCGGATATCAACGCTGTAGAAACCTCGATTAAACTGAATCCGCTCAACATCAATAGAAACACAGAGCAGTTCCGCTTCACGCGGCTTCACAGATGCAATGCCACCGGCATTGATCAGCTCCTGCGCATCGCGGGTGAGATACACGCGAATGTCACGCAGGCACTCCTTACTGCGGCAGGAGTCGTAAACCTTTTTGGTGTGGACGCAGACCGCTTCGCGGAAGCCGCCTGCACTGTTGCCGTTATTGCCGCCGATCGGACCCGGGCAGCAAACTTTTTCAGCCATGTATATTACCTCCAAACAAAAATTGAAGCAACTTCAGTATCAATCTATTCGGAGATTTTCCGGGGTGTTACATTAAGAAGTCCCTCTGTACCTTCAATACAGGGGGACTTCCGTCAAAGAGGGATGGGGCTGCTTTATACGTCCATCCAGACGCCTCCGGCCGTATGGCTGCGCACATACGCGTACAGGTACATATCCAGAAAATCCTGCTTGACCTCATAGCCGGGCACGCACGGGTAGCGTCTGTATTGGATAAGGTAATACAGGTGCTCCCGCGCAAACGGAGACGGAATGGTAAAGTCCACACGCGACGAGAGCAGCAGGCCTTTGTCGGGTAGTTTCACAGGCATCACCTCCGTGAGAGCATACAAAAATTGTAATGCAGATTTACTCAAAGAGCAAGAGCGTATCCGGCAGATTGTCTGAAATGCACATGGAAAACGCAAACAGGGGAATTAACCCATCAAGTCCTCATCGGTGACGAAAAACTCGTTGTCGAGTTCCGCGCATCGGCGGTCAAGCTCCGAGGTCGTGCCGAGCGTGCGGCGCACGGCGTCGTACTCGGCTTTCGCGCGGTGGTTCACCTTGCCGGTGCGCGTTGCGCGGATGAGCAGGTTCTTCGGGGTATCGAGCGGCGAAATATACTCAACGACAGAAACCTTGTAGCCTTCGGCTTCCAGCTTGAGCGCACGCATGCTGTCGGTCAGCACATCGTTGAAACGCGCCTTGAATACGCCGAATTTGGTCAGCGGCTCGAGTCCGGGCATGGTGTACTGATCGAGCAGCTCCTTGTGGCAGCACGGCACGCACGCGATGTATTTCGCCTTGGCGCGGATAGCTGTGCCAAGAGCCAGATCGGTCGCAATGTCGCACGCGTGCAGCGAAATCACAGCGGTGACGTTTTTCGGCGGCTGGTACGTCCGCAGATCCGCGCAGATGAACGTCATATTGTGATAGCCGAGACGCTTCGCCATCGCACGGCTCTCGTCAATAACGTGCTCCTTAATGTCCACGCCGATGACACGGCAGCGGCGATGCAGTACCTCGTGAATGTAGTAATTCATGACAAAGCTGAGGTAGGATTTGCCGCAGGCGCAGTCCAGCAGCACGATCTCGTCGCTGTCGTCCTGCTCAAACATGGGCGCAACCAGCTCAACGTAGTGGTCGATCTGATTGTACTTGCGGATCATGTCGTTTTTCAGCTTGCCGTCTGCGGTCAGGATGCCGATCTCGCGCAGCAGCGCCGCCGCCTGATCGACGCGGATGAGGTACTGCCGGCCGCTGTCGAGCAGCGGATTGGCGGCAGCCGCCTTTTCCTCGGCGGTCGCTTCGCGCTCGGCCTGCTTCATCTGTACGCCGCGTGCCGTCACGGACAGCGTAACGACCGTGCTGCGTTCGGTATAGGTGAGCACGCTCTCGTCGTATTTCTCAGCCTGCTCGGCAAAGAAGGCGCAGAATTCAGCCGCGTCTACGCGGCGGTCGCTGCCCTGAAAATGCAGCGTGTAGTCCTCGTCCGCGCGGGACAGCTTTGCGTCAAATTTCTTTTTGCCGGAAACCAGAGTGCAGTCTGCCTGCACAAAAAAATCGCGGTTTTTGGTCAGCCGTGCTGAAATGCCTGCCAGCAGCAGCTTGAGCTTCGCGGAATCTCCCTTTTGCATGAATGTCACAACCTTTATTGTAATGTTTTTTGTTTTAGTATAGCACAACGGAAAGCATTTCCGCAATTCCAAAGTATAATTTGTGGAAACGAGTGAGATAATATTACCGAAATCACAAAAGGAGGTCATTCTCTATGAGTAACGATCGCTGCAACAAGTCTATCCACTGCACGGTGGAGCAGTGCGCAAACCATTGTCCGACCGCTTCTTACTGTGCGCTGGACAGCATCACCGTCGGCACACATGAGGCCAACCCGACGGTCGATCAGTGCACCGACTGTAAGTCCTTCCAGCGAAAGTGCTGCTGATTTCCCCTCGCAATGCAGAAAAAGGAGCCGGATTTGTCCGACTCCTTTTTCGAGTGTACTTATAATAATTGAGAATGGAGACACCCACCGCAGTGGGCGTCCAGCGAACAACCGCCGCAGGCGGCTCTTAGCGAGTCGAAATGGAAAATTGAGAATTATGGTGTCGCACGAAGGGAGATAATTGAATGCCGTCCGAGGGACGGTAAATGGAATGAGCATGAGATTCAATTTGAAGTTCATGCTCCATCCTCTATCTTCAATTCTCCATTTTAAGCTCCGGCATCACCACATGCCGCATGGTAAAGTAGCACGCCAGACCGCCGATGCAGTTGGACACCGGCTCTGCCGCAAATACGCCGCTCACACCGAGATTCCAGCAGTACGGCAGCAGCAAAGTCAGGGGCACAACAATGAACGCCTTGCGCAAAAGCGAAAAGAACACCGCGTATTTCGCCCGGCCCAGTGCACGGAACGTGCTCTGACCGGAATACTGGAACGCCATCATTACAAAGCCGAAAAAGTAAATGTGCAGCGCCGGAACAGCCGCCGCGACCAGTTCCGCGTCCTGATTGAAAATGCGGATGAACAGGGCAGGGAAAAGAGAGACCAGTATCCAGACAAGCATGGTATATCCGATAGCAATCTGTGTCATAAACCGGATGGCGTCCCGGGTGCGCCTGTACAGCCTCGCGCCATAGTTGTAGCTGATGGCGGTAGATGCACCGTCCGCGATGGCGAGCACCGGCGTTTGTGCGATCTGGCGCACGGAGTTAAGTACAGTCATGACACTGATGTAAAGGTCGCCGCCGAAATTGCGTAGAGTAGCATTGCACGCCACCTGCACGAGCGTATCCGTAAACGACATGACAAAGCTGGCGATGCCGAGCACGGTAATGCGCTGGATACAGTGCCAGTCCGGCCGGAAACCGCGGAAATCCAGCTTTAACTCGGCTTTTTGGCCGGTTAAAAACTTGACAACCCATGCAGCAGACAGAAGCTGCGACAGCACGGTCGCGATAGCAGCGCCGCGCACGCCGAGGTGCAGTGCGAAGATAAAAATCGGGTCGAGCACGATGTTGGCTGCCGCGCCGAGTGCCACGGTGAGCATGCCGGTTCGGGCAAAGCCCTGACAGTTGATGTACGGATTGAGACCGAGCGACAGCATGACGCACAGCGTACCGATCAAGTAAATCACGATGTACGAGGACGCATACGGGTACGTCACCTCACTGGCGCCGAACAGGTAGAGCAGCGGGCGATGAAACGCGATGCCGAGCACGGTCAGCACGGCACCGCTCAGCAGCAGCATAAAGCCGGCGTTGACCATGATGCCTTGTGCGCTTTCCCGGTTGCCTTTGCCGCGCGCCATCGCGCACAGCGGAGCACCGCCCAGTCCGAACAGATTGGCAAACGCGGTAATGAGCGTCACAAAGGGAAAGCACAAGCCGATACTTGCCAGCGCAAGCGTGCCCTCGCCGGGGATTTTGCCGATATAAATGCGGTCTACAATATTATACAGCAGGTTGAGCAACTGCGCGATGAGCATCGGTGTGGCCACCGCAAGTATCCTGCGGCGGATGCTGCCCTGAGAAAAATCAATTTGCTGCAAACGAATACAGTCCTTTCAAAATCAGAAAAAAGCAGGGAGAAGTCCGAGCTTCTCCCTGCACTATTGTAACACTGCTGCTGATTTTCGTCAAGAATCCAGCAAAATCAGTGCGCGGTAAAGCATTTCGCACGCCGTTCGGCGGTCGAGCGGGTGTTCTGGGTTCTGTGCCTGTGCAGCGGTGAGTACGGAGGCGCGTTCCAGCCGAGCGATTGCCGGCTGTGCCCAATCCTGCGGAGAATGGTCGGACATCGACCAAGCGTACTGCACACCGCTCAGCGTGCCGTCAAGCAGGTGGTCGAGCACCACGCCTGCCTCAGCCGTTGTGATGGTTTTCTCGCCGCGAATCTCACTCACGCCGGAGACGGTCGCGTAGCCGTTGACCAGTCCGTTTGCGGCAGCGGCGCTGATATACGGCTTGGCCCACGCGGAAAGTCCGCTGTCATCCGCAAAGTCGGTCTGGTCTGTCGGTTCAACGGACAGGTCTGCCGCGGCGGCTGTCATGGCGATGAACTCACTGCGTGTTACCGGTCGGTTGGGATGGAAAAACGCACAGCTGCCGATGGTTTCTCCGGTCATTACACCCTTTTGTGATAGATAGATCGCCGCGTAATGCGCCGGATCACCGTCCATGTCCGAATAGGTGAGTCCGGTCTTATTCTTTTTAATCTCAATCGTGATAGCGGCAGGCTGCGCTGTGTTTCCCTCGGCATCCACGGCGGTATAGTGGAAGCTGTCGCGTCCGGCTTTGCGGCCCGGTGTGTAATATAAGGTACTGCCCTCGATCTTCGCTGTGCCTAGCCGCGGCTTTTCGGTAAGCTGATAGAGCACTACGTCGTTATCTGCGTCGGTCGCGGACAGTTCAGCCTCCACGGCGATATCCACGCAGGTCTGCGCCGTGACCGGCTGCACCACCGGTGCATTGTCCGCCGCCTGCGCGGTTACGGCGGCAGCGCCGATCAGTCCCGCATAGGCGAACACGGTTGCGAGCAGCACCGCAATGATGCGAATCTGCCTGTTTTTCAAAATCCTTCACCCTTTCCGGTCGTTTCTTCTATCGGAAAGTATGCACGCGGCTGTTAAATTTTATACCGGATCGGCAGAATTCCGGTTCGTGTATGTTTTCTTCCTGTCGGGAAACGGAAAATTCCGCAAAAGCCCTTGCCGAAAACGCAGAAATGTGGCATAATTCTATTATATATACATTGGGAAAACAGAAAGGAGATTGGCGATGGAAAATCATCAGCTTGTTCTGGTGCTCGACTTCGGCGGTCAGTACAATCAGCTGATTGCACGACGCGTCCGCGAACATAATGTTTACTGTGAGGTCAAACCCTATAAGACCTCGATTGAGGAGATCAAGGCGCTCAATCCGATCGGCATCATCTTTACCGGCGGTCCGAACAGCGTTTACGAGGAAAAGTCCCCGAAGTGTGATCCGGCTCTGTTCGAGCTGGGCGTACCGGTTCTGGGCATCTGCTACGGCTGTCAGCTTATGGCGCACACCCTCGGCGGCGAGGTAACCGCAGCACAGGAGGACACTGCGCGCGAGTACGGCAAGACCGAGACTTTCTATAACACGGACTGCAAGCTGTTCAAGGGTCTGCCGGAGCAGGGTATTTCCTGGATGAGCCACGGCGACTACATGGCAAAGGTGCCGGAGGGCTTCGAGCTGGTCGCTCACACCGATATGTGCCCGACCGCTGCCATCGCTGACGAGAAGCGCGGCTTCTACGGCGTACAGTATCATCCGGAGGTAAACCATACCGAGAACGGCTCGCTCATGCTGAAGAACTTCCTGTACGAGGTCTGCCATGCAAAGGGCGACTGGACCATGGGCGACTACAAGAACAGCTCCATCAAGGCCATCCGCGAGAAGGTCGGCGACGGCAAGGTTCTGCTGGCGCTGTCCGGCGGCGTTGACTCCTCGGTTGCAGCGGCTCTGCTGGCTGAGGCAGTAGGCAATCAGCTGACCTGCGTATTCGTAGACCACGGTCTGATGCGCAAGAACGAGGGTGATGAGGTTGAGGCAGCTTTCTCCAAGTGGGACATCAACCTGATCCGCATGAACGAGGAGGACGCATTCCTCGGCGCTCTCAAGGGTCTGACCGATCCGGAGGACAAGCGCAAGGCCATCGGTGCACAGTTCATCCGTACGTTTGAGAAGATGGGCAAGCAGATTGGTGAGCAGATCGGCAAGATCGACTATCTGGCACAGGGCACCATTTATCCGGACGTGATCGAGTCCGGCAAGGACGATGCCGCTGTCATCAAGAGCCACCACAACGTAGGCGGTTTGCCGGATTTTGTGGACTTCAAGGAGATCATCGAGCCGCTGCGCATGCTGTTCAAGGACGAGGGTCGTC
>OLRA01003807.1_pt1 | contig 12709 bp, 15 predicted proteins | sample 1673011 | NCBI WGS metagenome assembly OLRA01 (sample SAMEA3136746, study PRJEB25190) | human gut metagenome | reverse complement strand
CATCCGCTGCATCAGCAGCATCCGGCGCATGAGGTGATCATAGGCCACGGTAGGATCACCGCCGCAGCTGACGGAGAACACATCGTCGCCCAACTGCCGGACGCAAAACAGCGTCTGGTAATCGTTCAGCAGTGACTTGGCTGTCTTAGCAGATACATTCAGTTCTCCGCACACTGCCTTGACCAACCCGGTATCGGCTGTGCCCTGCACCTCGGCGCAGAGGTGCGCCACCCTGCGGAGTTGATTGTACCGACTGGCGGGAATGGACAGAGAGGAAGAATACTGTGCGGCGTAGTCCATCATCACCGCTTCTATGTGGGAAAGTTCAAGAAGGGGATAAAATAACAATCAGAAAAGTTAAGTCATTGAAAGAAATGCAACTTAGTGTTTACGATGTGTGAGTGAAAACGAAAATAAAAAGTCTCTGGAGATGTGACTCCAGGGACTTTTATTTTTAAGTTAATCCGACATATTAACCATGTAACTATTGAAAAGTGGAGATAATAAAATAAACACATGAGTAAACAGAAAACGGAGTAGATATCATGACAGTTAAAGAGATGATTTTTAAAGGATTGTGTGATGGAATAGTAAAAATTATCAACAATCCAAATGATGATTGTATCGCTTGCCAGGTTGGAAAATTTTGGTTTTACTTTATTGGAAGTGAAGATGAGGATTTAACACCTGATGAAGTGTATGAGTCATATACAAAAGAACAACTTACAGAAATGATTTATTCAACATTGCAGGATATGGAAAAGAATGAATTTGATGAAGTTGGATATTATAAAACATTTTTGGAAGAAAAATATGCAAATAATAAAGAAAAATGCAATGATATGAATATGATTTTGTGGAACGAATTGAAAAAGCACAGAGGACACAAAGTAAATATTGTATCATACGGAGATTGGGACAATCCAGAAGATATATGCTTAGAATGTGAAGATTGTGGAGAAGTTGTACTTGATGCAGAAATTTATACGTTATGTGCAAGAGAAGATAACTGATGAAATAAGTAAATGGATATTTCTTATAGAAAGTGAGTGATTAAAATGAGAAATTGCAAGGCAGATTTTGAAGATACTTGTAAATTGATGCGAAGATATATGAAACACATACAACCGCAAAGCTTTGCTTCTGTGTGGGGAATATTTGAAAAACAAAAGAAACAGTGTGAACTGAATAAAATTTCAATTGACGATGTATCAGATATTTATAACTATGCAAAGGTAGAACAGATTGAAAAATTCGGATTCTGAAATTTAAGAAAGGTAAATGATGATTAAAATGTTGACAAGAGAAGAATTGAAAGCAGTTCACAATAACATTATAACTATAATGGAAAATAGGGTTATGCAAATGACAGGATGTAATAGGCAGACTGCAAATTTAGTTGCAAACGAAATCTTGGATTTGGATAGAGATGCAGATAAGTTATTAAATGAAAAAGAAGCAGAGTAAATTCGCATTTACTAGGGAAATGGAGGAATATTCTGATGGATATTACACGAAAAAGTATTGTTGGAGTCGGATTAGCGGGTAGTTTAGTTGGACTAAAGTGGTTAAGACCAAATACTCCATATACAAATGACAAAAAAGAAAAAATGATTGATTGTGTTGAATTTGAAATCAATCATAAGGGAATTGAGAAATTAGAAGCAAATGTAAAATCGAAAAGCGAATATGTTATGTGCTTTGTACACTTCAATTCTGGAACAAATGATGTAGATAATATATATCTTGCAGTTTGGGATGAAGAGGGAAACACTGATGACCCAATTAGTTCAGATATCCTTAATAATGAAGAAAGAGAAATTATTATCAATTATGCTATTGAAGAATTGAAAAAAGCACAGTAAACAAAGATTTCATCTTAATTTAAAAAAATGGATAAATACGAAATGTTTATTAAAAAAATAAAAAGTCTCTGGAGATGTGACTCCGGGGGCTTTTATTTTTACGTTAATCCGACATATTAACCATGTAACTATTGAAAAGTGGAGAAATTTATAATACACGTGAGCAGAAGGAGAAAAATATGGATAATTGAATAGAACTTCAGAGATTTTATAATGAATGGAAAGAAGAAATTAAAAATGGTATACCAAGTAATTTCGGGTTTGATTCATCAGATGGAAAACGTCATATATTTATGTATCAGACAGATGAATATTCTGACGAAGGTAAATTGGAATGGTATATAGAAGTTAATAATGTAGTTAAAGAAAAAGATTTATTTAAAGTAACTACAAATAAGAGTGAATATACTACAAAAAGTGTTATAGTTAGTAGTGGAAGAAGTCCTAAAAAGACACCTTTTGAAGAAAAAGTATCTACTTTAAAACTTAGTAGATGTGCTATATGTGATGCACCTTTATATAAAGATAAAGATGTAGTAGTACTAGGTGGAGGAGACTCTGCAGTGGAAGAAAGTATATATCTTTCTAATATTTCTAAGAGTGTTAAAATTATTTCTAGAAGTGAAATAAAGGGTAAACTTAAGAGTGAACTAGAAAGTTACTCTAATATTGAAGTAATAGAAAATGCTAATATTGAAGATATCAAATTTGACGATGACATTTATAAACTAATAGTTAATGGTAAAGAAATAATAGCTAATGGAGTATTTAGTTATATTGGTTTTACTACAAGTACTGGCTACTTAGAAAACTTAGGGGTAAATATGGAAAACGGTTACATCATTACAAGTGATGGAAGTACAAATATTGCTGGGTTATATGCATGTGGTGATATTATTAAAAAGAGTTTATATCAAATAGTGACTGCTGTTAGTGAAGGAGCAAAGTGTGCAGTATTAGCAAATAACTATATAAGGGGGCTAAATAAATGAAAATAGTAGGAAAGAATGCAGCAAGAGAAATATTAAATAGTTCTAATATAATAGAATGTATTTATTTAAATGAGAACTTTAATAATAGTGAAATACTTAAACTTATTAATAAAAGACATATTACACCAATATATAAAAGTATGAGTGAAATGGATAAACTTAGTAAAGAAGTGCATCAAGGTATAATTATTGAAGCAGAAGACTATGAGTACTTTAGTTTTGAAGACATCAAAAGTGATAGTAAAGCTAATTTTATAGTTATATTAGACCATATAGAAGACCCAAGAAACTTCGGCGCAATTATAAGAACATGTGAATGTGCTGGAGTAGATTATATAATTATTCCAAATAAAAGAACAACACTAGTTACTAGTACAGTTATGAAAACTTCAAGTGGTGCTCTTACTAATCAAAAAGTAGCTTTGGTATCTAATTTAAATAACACAATTTCTAAATTAAAAGAACTAGGCTACTGGATAGTTGGAAGTGATGCTGAAGGAACAGATTACAAAAGTATTGATTATACAGGAAAAGTGGCATTAATTATTGGAAGTGAAGGTTTTGGACTAAAAGAACTTGTAAGAAAAAATTGTGACTTTATTGCAAGTATTCCACTTAAGGGAAAAGTAAATAGTTTAAATGCGTCCGTTGCAGCAGGTATACTTATCTATGAAGTAGTAAGGAATAGAAAATGACAACAGAAGAGTTAGTATGTCTTGCTAGAAATAACGACGAATTAGCACTTAAAGAAATAATTAATATGTATAATCAAATATTAAAAATAAATGTATCTAAATATTTAAGAGCTGCAAGTAAGTGTGGACTAGAGTATAGTGACTTATATCAAGAAAGTTTAGTTGGCTTAATTGAAGCAATAAAGCTATTTGATGAAACTAAAAATAAGAAATTTAGTACAATTATAACACTAATTGTTAATAGAAAACTACAAGATTTGATTAAGAATAATAATAGAAAAAAGAATAATGTTTTAAATGAAGCTATATCTTTAGATAATGATAGTCTAGGATTTTATAATATTCTTAGTACAAGTGGAAATATTATAGATAAAGTAATTAATAGTGAAACAGATAAAGAAATAAAAGAATATTTAACAATAGAAGAAATAAAAGTGTATGAGTTAAAAAAAGAAGGTAGAAGTAATAGTGATATATCTAAAATACTTGATAAACCTTATAAAAACATAACCAATACAATTTCTAGAATTAAATGTAAGTTAATCAGTTTAGATTAGCTTATTTTTTTTATTAAAAATAAGACTTTTAAATAGATAAAAAGTATTGTATAATTAACTAGGAGAGTGATTATATGAAAATACCTTTTAAAAGAGGAAATATTTTACTACCTAAAAACACTGATATGACAAAGTGGAGTGTAGTAGCTTGTGATCAATATACAAGCGAGCCTGAATATTGGAATAGTGTAAGAGAAATTGTGGGAAGTAACCCTTCAACACTTAATCTGACACTACCTGAAATTTATTTAGAAGAAAGTGATGTTGAAGAAAGAATTAAAAAGATTAATCAAAATATGGAAGAGTTAGTTAATATGGACTTCTTTAATGAATACAGTGACTCTATGATATATTTAGAGAGAACTCAAGAAGATGGTAAAGTAAGAGAAGGACTTATGGGTATAGTTGACTTAGAAGATTATAGTTATGAAAAGGGTAGTCAAACTTTAATAAGAGCTACAGAGAAGACTGTTATTGAAAGAATTCCACCAAGAGTTAAAGTAAGAGAAAATGCTCTACTAGAGTTACCACATATTATGATTTTAATAGATGATGAAAAGAAGAATATCATTGAAAGTTTAAAAAATAAAGTTACAGAAAGTGATATAGTATATGATTTTGATTTAATGAAAAATGGTGGACATATTAAGGGATATTTACTTAATAATGAAACTATGGATGAAGTAGATGAACGTTTAAAATGCTTAGCAGATAAAGATTACTTTGAAAATAAATATGGAGTAAAAGATAAAGGAATACTACTTTTTGCAATGGGAGATGGGAATCACTCACTTGCTACTGCAAAAGCTTGTTATGAAAATTTAAAGAAAGAAATAGGAGAAAAAGCACTAAGTAGTAAAAGTAGATACGCTTTAGTTGAACTAGTTAATTTACATTCTGATGCATTAGAATTTGAAGCTATCAACAGAGTTATATTTAATACAGATAAAGATAAATTACTAAATAGTTTAAAAGAATACTACACTATTAATAAAGAAGGAAATGGACAAGAGTTTAGAGTAGTAACAGATAGTATTGACGAAGCGTGGTATATTGAAAACCCTAAAAGTAATATAGCAGTTGGTAGTATTCAAATGTTTTTAGACGATTATTTAAAAGATAATGTTGGGAAGATAGATTATATTCATGGAGAAGATGTTACCAAGAGTCTTGCAAGTAAAGATAATAATGTAGGATTTATATTTGATGCAATGGCTAAAGAAGACTTATTTAAAACAGTTATATTAGATGGAGCACTTCCTAGAAAGACATTCTCTATGGGACACGCTAATGACAAGAGATATTATCTTGAAGCTAGAAAAATAAAATAAAACAAAAATATTTAAGATTAAAACGGTATTCAAAGTAAAATTTGATGCTGTTTTTTCATGTGAAATTTGACTTAAAAGCGATTTTGTGGTATATTTATGTAGTCGTTCAAAACTTTATTTTAATTTATAATAAATTCATAATAAAAAGGAAGGTGTTATTTTATGAATAAAATAAGAGTGTTTAGTCTTGGTGGACTAAATGAAAACGGAAAAAATTTGTATGTAATAGAAATTAATAATAGAATATTACTTTTTGATGCAGGGCTTAAGTATGCTAATGAAAAAATGCTTGGTGTAGATTATGTAATTCCAGATATTACTTATCTAGTCAAAAATAAAAAGAGAATAGCAGGTCTTTTTATAAGTCATGCTCATTATGAAAATATGGGATGTTTAACAGACATAATCAAGCAAATACCAGACTTGCATGTTTTTGCAACTAATTATACATCTAAAATTATAGAAATAGAAGCAAATGAAGCAGGTGTTAATATACCTAACTTACATGTAATCAAGCCATATAGAAGAGTTGATTTTAAAGAATTTAGTGTATTTCCATTTAGTGTAAGCCATAGTGTACCAGAAAGTGTTGGCTTTAGTATAAATACACCAAATGGCGCAATAGTGTATATGACTGACTTTGTAATAGATAGTACTATGAATGGAATGTATGATATGGACTTGGGTAAACTTGCTTATATTGGTAAACAAGGTGTATTAATGCTTATGAATGAAAGTGTGTTCAGTGAGAAAGTTGGTTTTACTAGTCCTAATCATAAGCTTGACAAATACTTTAAAGATGTTGTTGAAAAAAGCGAAGGAAGAATTATATTTAGTATACTACCACTTCATTTATTAACTATCCAAAATATATTTGATGCAATAAAAGGTACAAATAGAAAAGTAGTTGTTATGGGAAAATACTTACAAAATATTATTGACATGGCTATTAGAGAAAAATACTTATTTGTTGATGATGATGTAATTGGAGACTTAAAAAATTTAAGAGATAAAGATAGTGTTATTTTAGTAAGTAATGACAGAGAAAGTCCATATTATAACTTGAGTAGAATAGTAAATGGATATGATAAATATGTAACTTTAGAAAGTAATGACTCAATATGTTTTGCTGACCCATCTTATGAAGCGCAAGAGTTAACTAGTGTTAGAATTAAAAATGATATAGCTATACACGGAGTTAGAATATTTGATGTACCAAAAAATAAAAGTGTTAGACTTCATGCTTCAAGTCAAGATTTAATGCTTATGGTAAAAATATTTAATCCAAAATACTATATGCCTATTAAAGGAGAATATCGTTATCAAGTTAACAATGCAAAGCTTGCTTTATCAGTAGGTATACCAAAGGAAAACATTTTACTTAAAGAAAACGGAGATGTTGTTACTATAATTGATGGTGAGTTAAAAGATAAATTTGAACATATTAATGTAGATGATGTACTAATTGATGGAAAGAGTTCAAATGACGTAGGTGAATTAGTTTTAAAAGATAGAGAAATGCTTGGTAATAATGGCTTGATCCTTGTTTCTGCAACTGTTGATAAGAAAACTAAAACTATTAAAAATGGTCCTGAAGTTATTACAAGAGGATTTATTATTACAAAAGATGAAACTGACGTAATAGATGAGATTAAGAAAAGAAGTATAGAAGTGTTAAAAGCTAATACACATAATGGAAAGTATGCTGATTATACAAAGATTAGAACTGAAGTTAGAGATACAGTTGGAAGTTATATTTATAGATTAACAGAAAGTAAACCTGTTATTTTAACAGTTATACAGGAGGTATAGTATGATATATTTAGACTATAGTGCAACAACTCCAGTAAACGATAGTGTACTAGATAGTTATATTAAAACAACTACGGAGTATATAGCTAATGCTAACTCAATACATAATTTAGGTGTTAAAAGTAAAGAATTAATGATGAAAGCTACTAAACAAATTGCTAATATGCTAGGATGTAACTTTAATGAAATAATTTATACAAGTGGCGCTAGTGAAAGTAATAGTACTGCAATAAAAGGAATAGCTTTCAAATATGCTAACCGAGGTAAACACATAATAACAAGTTATTATGAACACAAAAGTGTAGTAGAAAATATGGATTATTTAAGTACTTTGGGCTATGAAATTAGTTATGTTAACTTAAATAGTGATGGAAGTATTGACTTAAAACATTTAGAAAGTTTAATAAGAGAAGATACTATATTAGTAAGTATATGTGCAGTAAATAGTGAAGTTGGGTTTAAGGCTCCACTAAAAACTATAAGACAAATTATTAATAAAAAGAATAGTAAGGTAGTATTTCATAGTGATATGACTCAAGCTCTTGGTAAAATTCATGTTAACTTAAGTGATGTTGATTTGGCTAGTATGTCTAGTCATAAAATATATGCTCCAAAGGGAATTGGTTTACTTTATAAAAAGAATGGAATAGAAATAATTCCATTAATATATGGTTTAACTGATAATTGTCCTTATAGGGGTGGAACACCAGCACTTCCTTTAATCGTAAGTTTTAGTAAAGCAGTAAGGCTTGCTATTGAAAGTTTAGATGAGAACATAAAGAAATGTGAAGAGTTAAACACTATGTTAAAAGAAGGACTTAGTGACTTACCAGTTAATATAAACTCTAATAATATATGTGTGCCTCAAATATTTAATTTAAGTCTTAAAAAGATAAAGAGTGAAACTTTTGTAAGAGCTATAGAAAAAGATGAAATATATATAAGTACTACTACAGCTTGTTCAAGTAACGAACCATCTAGCATACTAAAACATATAACTAGTGATAAAGAAGTAAATTCTACTAGTATAAGAATAAGTATAAGCCATTTGACTGCAAAAGAAGAAATAAATAAGTTTATAGTAAGTTTTCATAAAACATATAAAGAGTTACTATTAAAGGAGTAAATGTATGAAAGAAGTAATAATGATTAAATATGCAGAGTTAACTACTAAAAAAGATAATAGGAATTTCTTTATAAATACTTTAGAAAAGAATGTGTTATCTTGTTTAGATGGGTTAAATCCAACTATTAAGAAAGACTACTATAGAATGTTTATATATGTTAGTGATATAGAAAGTAGTATTAGCAAGCTTAGTAAAGTTTTTGGTATTCATGAAATAGTAAGATGTGTGTTTACAGAAGACGCTAGTTTAGAAAATATTGAGAATATTAGTAAGACTTTGATTAAAGAAGGAAGTGCATTTAAAGTTATTACTAATAGAAGTGATAAAACGTATCCAATTAATAGTATGGAGTTATCTAGAATGGTTGGTGCTTATTTACTTAAAAATGTTCCTAACTTAAAAGTAGATGTGCATAAGCCTAGTACTATAGTTAATATTGAAATAAGAAGAGAAGGAGTTTATTTGTATTCTAGTGGAATACCTGGAATGGGAGGATATCCTACAGGTACTCTTGGAAAAGCACTTCTTATGTTAAGTGGCGGGATTGACTCAGTTGTTGCTGGTTTCTTAACTATGAAAAGAGGAGTTAAGTTTGATTTTCTTTATTTTGAAAGTTTACCTCATACAAGTTTAGAAGCAAGAGACAAAGTAATTAGTCTTGCTAAAATACTTAAGAGTTACGGAAACACTGGAAAACTACTAGTTGTACCTTTTACTAAAATTCAAGAAACTATTTATAAAGAAATGAAAGGCGACTACATGATTACTATGATGAGAAGACAAATGTATAAAATTGCTACAAAAGTTGCAAAAATGAGAAATGCTAATGCGATAGTAAACGGGGAAAGTATTGGTCAAGTAGCAAGTCAAACATTAACTAGTATGAAAGTAGTAAATGATGTAACAAATTATCCTATAATTAGACCACTTGCAAGTTTTGATAAATTAGAAATAATGGATATAGCAAGGAAAATTGGTAGTTATGATATAAGTATACTTCCTTATATTGACTGCTGTACTGTGTTTGTGCCTCCTCATCCAGTAATTAACCCAAGACTAGATGTGGCAAGAAGCGAAGAAGAAAAGATGGACGAAAGCTTGCTAGATGAAGCTATAAAAAATATAATTAAAATTGATTTAAACGAAGAAAGCCTAGATAATGATTTACTTTAGGTTTCTTTTTTTGAAAAAAAATGATAAAATTAATACGAAGGAAAGTGATTATATGAAAGATAAATTCAATTTGACTTTAGAAGAAAATGTATTTTTAGCAAAAAAACAACTTGTTTCAAGTATTTATATGGGAGCAAAAATAGAAGGTTTAAATGTTACATTTCCTGAAACTCAAACTATTTTAGATGGAGTAAATGTGCCAAATGTTAAATTAGATGAAATAAACACAATACTAAATTTAAGAGATGCTTGGAAGTATGTACTTGATAATATAAAAGAAGAAGTTACTTTAGACTTTATATTAAAAGTAAACTCGTATGTAAGTAGAAATGAGTCATTATCTTGGGGAGAATTAAGAACAGGTAATGTAGGTATTTCAGGCACTGATTACATTCCTAAAATTCCAGAAGAGAACGTAGTTAAAGAAGATATTAAAAACATATTAGAAATTTCAGATATAACATTAAGAAGTATTAAATATATGCTTTATGGAATGAGAAATCAATTATTTTGGGATGGTAATAAAAGAACAAGTATGATTATTGCTAATAAAATAATGATTATGAATGGTAAGGGTATAATTTTAGTTAAGGATGATGATTTATTAGAATTTAACAAACTTTTAACAGAATATTATACTACTGGAGTAGATATTAAGATAATAGAATTTTTATACAACAAGTGTGTTTATGGTTTAGAATAGGCTTTGTAGTAAAGTCTATTTTTTTCTTGTTTTGAGTGTAAATGTATGATATTATTATATTGGATATACAATATGTAAACCAAATTTATAAGTTTATTGCTTTAAATAGTTAAAAATTTGTATAAAATGTAATGTGTAAAATTTAAGTGTTGAATTTTGTTAAAAAAAGATACATGAGTAAGGTTTTAGGGTATAACTATAAAATGCATATTTTAAAATGTGATATACTTCTTTTAGAGAAAATAGATGGTTATTTGAAGGAGGAATTTTATGTTAAAAAAAATAATAATATTTTCGTTTTTTGCTTTGATTTTAGGTTGTGTAGGACTTAAGGCTTCAAATGCTGAAACTATATCACTTTGTGTAGATAAAATTGAATATGGCAATTTTAATAGAAAAATAGGATACTATAATAAAAATACTGGAACCGCACAAAAAATTAAATTAAATAGTGCGTTCACTTCATTAACAAACCCTTGTAATAGTTGTGTTATTGGATTTAAATTATTTATGAAAGATGGAACATCATTCACAGGAGTATCACTAACAGCTGGAAATTCAACTTATTTTAATTCAGATAGTGCTAAAACTGGCGACTATAAAATGGGATTTATGAGAGCAGATTTTAGTGCTCTTAAAACTAATGCAGATATAGACTGGACAATAAATTGGTAAATTGAATTAGAACCATTTATTTTCTCAAAATAATGGAGGATTTATGTTAAAATTAAAGAAATTTTTAAATGAAAATAAAGTTGCTATTATAATATTTTCTATACTTTTATTTATAGTGATGTATTCATGTTTTAAATATATTAGAAACGATATTAAAGTAAAAGAAGGTAGAGAAGAGAGAACTACATATTGTAAAAGTGACGAAGTAAAAGAAAGTGAAAAATTATCTTGTGAACAATATATTGAAGCAATTACAAATGAAGAAATAAAGACTGAATTTTATAGTATGTTTGGCGATATTTTGGTGTTTGATATTCATTATCTTAATTTTATTGCATTTCTTGTAGTTATAATTCCTTCTTTATATTGTGTGTCAAATTATTTGTATAACAGAGTAATAACAAACTGTTTAACTAGACAAAGTTATAAAAGTTTTATAAAAGATTTTATAAGAAAAGCGTATAAGTATTATTTTATCTTACCTATAATAATAGGATTGTTAATACTAATTTGTTTATTTTATTCAGAAATGGACCCCTCTTATTCGCTTAGTAATAATTACAGTATATGGCGAAGTAATTTGATTTTTAAACCAGTTTTGTTTGTATTTTTATATTTAATAAATATAACCATATATTCGTTATCATACATCAATATATCGTTAATAGTGCTTAGAAAACAACAAAATATTATAAAAGCTATTATACTTTCTGTACTAGTATTTGTAGGAATAGAAGTGTTTTTAGAAATTGTTGTAAATGGTTTAATATTTGGTTTAGTATTTAAAAGTGAAGTTGGTAATATCTTTAATATTATGAACTTGCTTATATTTAATATAAATTATGGAGTTAGCAAATTATTAATTTTTACTATTAGTTTTTTCTTGTTAACGTTTATACTTGTGTTAATACTATATAAGAATAAAGAAAAATTAATAATAGATTGTGAAAAAAATAATTAAGGAGAGAGAATTATGAAAATTGAAGTTAAAAATGTAAGTAAAAAATTTAAAAATGAAGAAGTATTAAAAAATGTTAATTTAAATTTTGAAAGTGGTAAAATATATGGCTTTAGGGGTAAAAACGGAAGTGGTAAAAGTGTGCTTTTAAAAATTATGTGTGGTTTATATGCTCCAACAAGTGGGGAAGTATTATATGATGGTGTTAACTATAATATGGAGAATAAATTTGTACCAAGTGTAAGAGCTTTGATAGAAAAGCCTAATTTCTTTCCTAATTTGACAGGTTATGAAAATTTAAAATTGTTAAGTGAAATTCAAAATAAAATAACTGATAAAGAAATAAATGAGACTTTAGAGAGTGTTAATTTAATAAATGAAAAAGATAAAAAGTATTCTAATTATTCACTTGGTATGAAACAAAAATTAGGAGTTGCACAGGCACTTATGGAAGATCCTGAAGTTATAATATTAGATGAACCTTTTAACGGAATAGAAAATGCAAGTGTAGAAAAGATCATAGATGTTTTAAAGAAGAAAAAGAGTGAAGGTAAAATAATAATTGTTGCATCACATTATATGGAAGAATTATCAAATTTGTGTGATAAAATTTATTCATTTGATATGGGAGAAGTAAGTAATTATGAAGACTAATTATAAATTTTGTTTAATTACTTTTGTAGTAATTTTAATACCTATATTACTAAGTATATTTTCTTTAAGTAACATGAATAATCTTTATGATAGTTTATTAATTATTTTAAATAATATATGGTATATATTAGTGCTTTTTCTTTTAACAAATTGTTATGTGTATTCTT
>OLRA01003795.1_pt1 | contig 12757 bp, 12 predicted proteins | sample 1673011 | NCBI WGS metagenome assembly OLRA01 (sample SAMEA3136746, study PRJEB25190) | human gut metagenome | reverse complement strand
CTTTCTATCTTTCCTCCGTCCGTTATTCCATACAGTTCCGCATTGGATTCGGGGTCATAGGGATTGCCCGAAATACAAATAATATATTTCCGATTGGGCGAGAGGTACGGAAATCCATCGAAATCCCAGCCCGGAAGCGATGCCTCGCCCGTGGTTTTATCATAGAAATCATATCCCCACCATTCATTGCCTTGTATATAAATCACATACTGGTTCAGGATTTCATATTGCCCTAAATAGCTGAATTCGTTTCCTCCATCGCCAACGATCGGCCTATCGACGAGCCGCACCTCTTTTTCTTCGGCTTTCAGGGTAATCACACCATCGACCTTTCGAAAGGTCGCCGTATCCGCGACGAAATAATCGACTCTGTTATTGGCCAGGCTGTCGAACGTCTCTTTGTCGATCAATTCCACGTCCAAATACCTGTCAAGGATTTTTGAACTTTCATTATTGTTCTCATCCAGACAACTGACTACGTTCAAATCGTCAGGAATGAGTTTTATCTCCGAAAGGCCGCCCGCGGCGCTCTTTTTCACGAAAACCTTTTCCCATCTCGAACCCTCTATCCAAGACCGTTCGTCCTGCCACTTCCGTGCGACTAAACTCCTGATACCATAAAAATCGGCCGCAGTATCGATGACCTCCAGGCGGTCGCCGTAGTTGTAATGTAACAGGCTCTTTGCATTTTCATCGGGTTCCTGCCTGGCATCGACGCCCCGCCTGTCGGTAACATAAACCGTCTCGATGACTTTAACCGAATGATAGTCTATCGGATAACCTTCCAGTTCTGACTCCGTCGGTAACGTGTCCTTCTCGGCCGTCCCGCTGTCAGCAGCCTGCGTTGTATCCGTTGTCGGTTTGTCGCTTTTTCTGTTCAGGCAGCTTACCGCCAGGAAACAGAGCGCTAAAAGAATTACTGTTTTCTTCATTGTTTCTCGGGTTCTTGTTTTCAAAATCAGCTCCGCCCTCCTTGCATTCCATGCTCAAAAAGCAGCAAAGACGCGTATTGACGATTCAAAACAGAGACTCAAAACAGCGCTGCAAAAGCATCCATCTTCATCGGCCGCACGTCGCAATCGCCAATGCCTATAGGCACCACGATACGCAGCATGCCGTCCTCATTCTTCTTGTCCTTGCCCACCTCTTTGAGCAGCCGCTTCACATCGACGGGCGGCGTGAGGTCGAACCCCAGTTTTTTCAGCACCCCGGCGATCCGGTCGCGGTCTTCCGCCGTCAGTACGCCGAGCTTCACCGAGGCATCGGCGATCAGCGCCGTGCCCACCGCCACGGCCTCGCCGTGGTTCAGGCGGTTGGTACACTTCTCGATGGCGTGCGCCAGCGTATGCCCGAGGTTGAGCTTGCGGCGGTCGCCCGACTCGCGCTCGTCGCGTTCGACAATGTCGGCCTTCACGCGGATCGACGCCGAGACGGCATCCGTAAGCAGGTCGGTATCGGAACGCAGGTCGTCGAAAGTCGTGGCTTCGATCCGCGCGAAGAGGTCGGCATCGGCGATGATGGCCGCCTTGACGACTTCGGCCAGCCCGGCGCGGAACTCCCGGTCGGAGAGCGTGCGCAGCATCCCGGGGTCGCAGATCACGAACCTGGGCTGCGAGAATGTCCCCGCCATATTCTTGTAGCCGTCGACATTCACGCCGTTCTTGCCGCCCACGCTGGCGTCGACCTGTCCCAGCAGAGTCGTCGAGACGAACCCGAAATCGAGGCCGCGCATGTAGGTCGCGGCGGCGAAACCCGCCACGTCGGTCACGATACCGCCCCCGATCCCCAGCACGAAAGTCGACCGGTCGACGCCCAGTTCGATGAAGCGGCGGTAGATCGATTCGACGGTTTGCAGGGTCTTGATACTCTCCCCGAGGCCGATCAGCACCGTATCGTAAGGAGCCAGCATCGGATGGTAGAGCCGGTCTATCGTGGCATCGGACACGACGACCACGCGCCCCCCGGGCAGTACTCCCGGCAGGATGTCGGACGTGGGCCCGATATAAATCTCGCTCTGCTGCCGGACATTGAAGATGGGTTCCATAATAATTAAACTTTTTTAATAAGCCAACAAATTTAGTATATTTTCCCGAGAAATTGTTACCTTTGCACCACAAATTCTTTTCACATGCAAAAACTACGCAATATTGCAATTATTGCACACGTGGATCACGGCAAGACCACGCTCGTAGACAAGATGATCCTGGCCGGCAACATCCTGCGCGACAACGCCAAGCAAACCGGCGAGCTGATCCTCGACAACAACGACCTCGAACGCGAACGCGGTATCACGATCCTCTCGAAGAACGTCTCGGTAATTTACAAGGATTATAAAATCAACATCATCGACACCCCGGGCCACGCCGATTTCGGCGGCGAGGTCGAGCGCGTGCTGAACATGTGCGACGGCGTGCTGCTGCTGGTCGACGCCTTCGAGGGCACGATGCCGCAGACGCGTTTCGTGCTTCAGAAGGCCCTTGCGCTGGGCAAGAAGCCCATCGTGGTCATCAACAAGGTCGACAAGCCCAACTGCCGTCCCGAGGTGGTCAACGAGCAGGTTTTCGACCTGATGTTCTCGCTCGACGCCACCGAGGAGCAGCTCGACTACAAGACCATCTACGGCTCGGCCAAGCAGGGCTGGATGTCGCACAAATGGAACGAGCCGACCGACTCGATCGTTCCGCTGCTCGACGCCATCATCGACGAGATCCCCGAGCCGAAAATCGTCGGGGGCACGCCCCAGATGCTCATCACCTCGCTCGAATACTCCTCCTACACGGGCCGTATCGCCGTGGGCAAGGTGACGCGCGGCTCGCTCAGGGCGGGACAGAACGTCACGCTGGCCAAGCGCGACGGTGCAACGATGCAGAAGACCAGGATCAAAGACCTGATGGTCTTCGAAGGTCTCGGCAAAAAGAAGGTCGACGAAGTGCCGTGCGGCGAGATTTGCGCCATCATGGGCATCGAAGGGTTCGAGATCGGCGACACGATCTGCGACTACGAGAACCCCGAACCGCTGCCCCCCATCGCCATCGACGAACCGACCATGTCGATGCTCTTCACGATCAACAACTCGCCCTTCTTCGGCAAGGACGGCAAATACGTCACCTCGCGCCACATCAAGGAGCGCCTCGACCGCGAACTGGAGAAAAACCTCGCGCTGCGTGTGACGCCCGGCCCTTCGGCCGACAGTTTCAACGTATTCGGCCGCGGCGTGCTGCACCTTTCGGTGCTGATCGAGACCATGCGCCGCGAAGGATACGAATTGCAGGTCGGACAGCCCCGCGTGATCGTCAAGGAGATCGACGGCAAGAAATGCGAACCGGTCGAGGAACTGACCGTCGACTGCCCCGAAACCTGCTCGGGCACGGTGATCGAACTGGCCACCAAGCGCAAAGGCACGCTCAGGAACATGACGTCGAACGGCGACCGCGTGCGGCTGGAGTTCGACATCCCCTCGCGCGGCATTATCGGCCTGAGGTCGAACATGCTGACGGCAACGGCCGGCGAGGCGATCATGACGCACCGCCTGAAGGATTTCGAACCGTGGGTCGGCGAAATCGAGATGCGCACCAACGGCTCGATCATCTCGGGCGAGACCGGCACGGCCTTCGCCTACTCGATCGACAAGCTGCAGGATCGCGGACGCTTCTTCATCAGCCCGATGGATCAGGTCTACGAGGGGCAGGTGATCGGCGAGCACACGCGCCAGAACGACATCACGGTCAATGTCACCAAGGCCAAGCAGCTCACCAACATGCGCGCTTCGGGGTCGGATGACAAGACCTCGATCGCCCCGCCGAAGGTCTTTACGCTCGAAGAGGCATTGGAATACATCCAGGCGGACGAATACGTCGAGGTTACGCCCCACGCCATGCGCCTGCGCAAGATATTGCTGCACGAGGTAGACCGCAAACGCGCTTCGAAGTAAACGGCCGCCGCATAACGCATAAACCGAACCCTGAAAATGGATCATTTCACCTTATCGCTGGCCGTCGGCGCCGTCGCAGGGACACTGGACATCATCCCGATGATTTTCCAGCGGCTGCCGTTGCGTTCGTGCCTGTCGGCATTCTTCATCTACTTCTTTGCGGCGGTCATCGTCTTTTACAGCAACCTGCCCTACCTGCCTTGGTGGGCGGACGGCATGGCCGTCACGCTGATGCTGATGCTCCCCGTACTCTTCACCTTCTCGGGCAAGGAGCGCAAAGCCATCCCGGTGGTGCTGTTCAACGCCCTGCTGTTCGGGTTCCTGATCAGCGCCGCGGAAAAATACCTGGCCTGAGGCATCCGGCCGAAAAAAAACGGGACGGCATCCGTTTTTTTACCTATAGCATGCAGTATCAGGCAATTTCTCCGTTTATAAAAAGGAAACGAACGGAAAAACGACAGAGATGAAAAGATATATACTGACGCTCCTGCTGGCGGCCTGCGTATGCACGGCCTGCGATAAGGACGACGAATATGAAATCCGCGAATGGACGGTCGCCTCGCAACTGGGCATCGCCCACGGGGCGAGTACGTTGCAGCCCGTACTGCTCGTCAAGGCCAACGACGACACGTCGTGGCGTGCCGTATATCAGGGCATCGAGGGATTCGATTTCGAGGCGGGTTACGAATACCGGCTCCGCATAAAAGCCGAACAACTGCCCGATCCGCCCCAGGACGGCTCTTCGATCCGCTACACCCTGCTGGAGCAAATTTCGAAAACCCCGGCGACCTCGGTCATCCCCGACCAGTTCTTCCCGGTCTTCACGATGGAGGTCGCCCCGCAGCCGATGAATTACCGGGGACAGCGATTCCTGGGCGTACGGTTCCCCGAGTCCGGACTGAACGAATGGCAGCCGTGGCCGTTCCGCATCGAAGGGTTCGAATACGAACCGGGATACGTCTACCGGCTCCGCATCGGGACTTCGGTAATCCCGGCTCCGGACAGCCCCGAGGGCTATTACACCGTCTGCTACTCGATGCTCGACATGGACAGGCTGCCTGCAGAGGATTAAAATGCGGAGAAACGTCCTGAAAACAAAAACGACCCTTTCGGGTCGTTTTTTCATGGCAGGCAAACGGTCTCTCCCCGCGGAGCCCCGCCTCCGGACGTTGCCACCCCTTGCGGCGGAGGTTATTCCCCTTCGGGGTCTTCCTGCACCGGCACCCCCTTTTTCAGGGTGGCGAACGAAAGGATATGCCACGTCACGCCAATGGCGACGGCAAGCAAGGCCGCCTGCGCCCACCACCAGGCGGTAAGCAGCGCGAAAATGCAGTAAAGCATCGTCCCCCACATGAGCGTCAGGGAAATGATCTTGGCACGGAGCGGTATGGCGCGATTTTCGCGGAAGTTCCGTACATACTCGCCGAAACAGGGGTGTGCGAGCAGCCAACCGTAAAGCCGGGGCGAAGAACGCACCCAAAAGGCCGCCGATAGCAACAGGAACGGCGTGGTAGGCAGCAGGGGGACGAATATGCCGACGATGCCCAGCACGCACGAGATGCATCCCAATACGACGAGAAGAATTTTCATGGGGCAAAAATAGCACAAATTCGGGAGCCGGAAGCACGGCGACGGTTATTTTTCCTTATATTTGTAGAATAGAAACCGTATACGATACAAAACCAAAATACGATGAATAAAATAGGTATTGCCAGCGACCACGCAGGCTATGAAATGAAAGAATTTCTGGTAGGTTACCTCGACGCCATGGGTTACGAGGTGCTCGATTTCGGCACGCATTCGCCCGACAGCGTCGACTATGCCGACTTCGCGCATCCGCTGGCCGAGGCGATCGAAAACGGCGAACTCGAACGCGGCATCGCCCTCTGCGGCTCGGGCGAAGGGATGACGATGACCCTCAACAAGCATCAGGGCATCCGCGCCGGCCTGGCCTGGGAGCCCGAAATCGCGTCGCTCATCCGCCGCCACAACAATGCCAACATCATCGTCTTCCCGGCGCGTTTTATCACCAACGACGAAGCCGTGGCAATGCTCGACGCATATTTCGCAGCCCAGTTCGAAGGCGGACGCCACGAACACCGCATCGAAAAGATGGTGATCCCTTGCGGCGCAGCCGGGGATGCGGCAAAATAAGGGACAAAACCTGCGGGCGCGGATTATTCCGCGCCCGTCGCATGCCAGGTCGGGCAATGACCGGCCCCAAACATCCCCGACGGATAAAGGAAATCGTATGTCCCGACTGCGGGCGCACGGTCAGTACGGCTTATTGCCCGTACTGCGGACAGCGTTGCGGCACGGCACCCCTCCCGGGGCACAGCTCCCGGGAAGCAGCATAACAAAACGAATATGCCCAAACACCAACTCTGCCGCAACTGCGGCCACGAAATCGACCACAACTACTGTCCGGCATGCGGACAACGCACGACGACCGACCGGCTGACCTGGGCGTCGCTGGTGGACAGCGTCTCTTCGACCTTCATCGGCGACGAAGCGTACGGCCTGCGGGGCATCAACATGCGCAAGGGCGCCGTGATGACATGGCTGGCGATCCTGATACACCCCTACGTTTCGGTCTCGGAGTTCATCCTGGGGCACCGCCGCAAATATTTCAACCCGGTGGCGATCCTGCTCATGCTCTCGACCTTCTACGCCGTCGTGTTCGCCCTCGTGGGCAAGGAGTTCACCCCTACGGCCCGGGCCGACTCCCCCCTGTTCCGGTGGCTTATCTGCTCCTACTACGACTACGCCACGCTGCACCCCGCGGCCAACATGCTGCTGATGCTGCCGTTCTATGCACTGGCGATGAAAACCGTGTTCCGCAGGCGCTCCGACCTCAAATATGTGGAATACCTCTACATCGGCATCTTCCTGTCGGTGTTCGAAATCACGCTGATGATCCTCGCGCTGCCCGCCGAACTGTTCATCCCGTGGTACAGTTCCTTCTACATGCAGATGCTGCCCGTCTTCATCTATACGGGATTCGTATTCCGGAAACTGTTCGGGCTGAAGAAGAAAGGCGCCGTCCTGCGCACGCTGCTGGCGAACGGACTGCAATATGTCTATGCATTTTTCGCAGCCCTGGGCTTGTTGACGCTGTCGCTGGGCATCTATTATCTGGTCGCCCCCAAAAAATTCAAGGAGGAGCTCAATATCCGCAACAGGGACGCCAGGACAGAACAGGTCGAAGGGTCGCAGCAGGGAGAAGGCGCGCTGAACGACATCCTGAACGGATTCTTGGACGGACTCCTCCATGAGGACGAAGCGGATAAAAGCTCCGGAAAGGACGGGGAGGACACCGCAGGCACAAGAGATGAACCACAAAAAGATGTCCCGGAAAACAGACCGGAAACGGAAAAAACCGCAGCAGCAGGGGACAATCCCCCTGCGGGAAACACCGCAGGTCGTCAGGGCGGCGGGAAGACCTTGCCTGGAAAGTAAGTTGCGGGGAGCACCCCGAAGCGGCGATGCGGCAAAGCGGTAGCCCGGGAAAGCGGCGAATTGCTAAACGCGCGCAAGCTCAGACGGGCCCCGGGATGAAGGAAAACCGAGATGCGGAAAAGGGCGGAAAACCAAGCTAACAAAGGGGTTGTCCCTCGCTACAACATATAGACAAAGGGGGTCTGCAGCCGCAGGCTCCCTGCTTTTTGCGCATCGTCGAAAAGTCCGAACACGGCCGAGCCGCTGCCCGACATCGAGGCATAGACCGCTCCGGCCGCAAGCAGGCTGTCACGGGCTTCGCGGATGGCAGGATGCGCCGCGAAGATATGCGGTTCGAAATCGTTGGTCACCAAACCCTGCCACTCCGCCACAGGCCGCCGCAAGCGCTCCGCGAGGGGTACTTCGGGCACATGCGGACGTACCCCTGCGTAAGCCTCGCGCGTCGAAACGCCCACGTCGGGTTTTACGATAACGAGCGTCATTCCCGCCAGGCAGAGCGGGTAAGGCTCCATGATCTCACCCCTCCCGGTGCAAAGCTGCGGGGTATTGCGCACGAAAAAAGCCGTGTCGCTACCCAATCCGGCGGCAAGGTCGATCAGCTCCGCCTCCGAGAGCCGCAGGCCGAAAAGCCCGTCGAGCGCCAGCAGTACGGCGGTGCCGTCGGACGAACCGCCCCCGAGTCCGGCACCGAAAGGCACCCGCTTGTCGAGGCGTATCTCCACGCCGTCCACGCCGTAGCGCTCCCGCATCAGCAGGAACGCCTTGACGCAGATGTTCTCCCCGGGGGTGCAATCCACCGCCAGCCCTTCGGAGAGGAACCGCACGCCGGGCACGGCCGTGCGCGTCACCCCGACCACGTCGTACAGTCCCCGCACGGGGAACATCACGGTCGACAACTCGTGGTAGCCGTCCTCACGGCGGGGCAGGACATCCAGCCCCAGATTTATTTTGCAGTTTGCATGCAGGATCATACGGCAAAGATATAAAATTTGTACTTTTGCCCTATGAAATTCCGCACCGAAATCGACATTGCGCCCCTCGGGGTGAAAATCGGATACGGGAACCGCATCCTGGCCCTCGGTTCCTGCTTCGCCGAACACATCGCGAGACGGCTCGCCGAAGCCCGGTTCCGCATCGTCACAAACCCCACGGGCATCCTGTTCAACCCCCTCTCCATCGCCGCCGCGCTGCGCAGCTATGCGGACGAGACGCCCGTACAGCATTCCGAGCTGGACTTCTGTGGTTCCACTACGGGTTCCACGGCTCTCTCTCGGCCGCGTCGCCCGACGAGGCGCTGGCTGCGATGAACGCCGCCCGCAAGGCAGGCGCCGAAGCCCTGCGCCGTGCCGACCGGGTATTGCTGACCCTGGGCACGGCATGGGTCTACGAACACAACGGGCAGGTGGTAGCCAACTGCCACCGGCAGCCCGCGACCGAATTCGTACGGCGCAGGCTGGGCGTCGCGGAGATCACCGGGGCATTTTCGGCCCTGCTCGCAGGGCCGCTCGCAGGGAAAGAGGTCATCCTCACGGTCAGCCCCGTGCGGCACCTCGGCGACGGGCTGGAAGGCAACGCCGTGAGCAAGGCCACGCTCCGCCTGGCGGCCGAAGAGCTGGCCGCGGCGCACGCCGCCGTCCACTACTTCCCGGCCTACGAAGTGCTTAACGACGACCTGCGCGACTACCGTTTCTACGCCGACGACCTGGTGCACCCCTCGGCGCAGGCCATACAATACGTCTGGGAAAAATTCATCCCCGCAGTGCTCTCGGACGAGGCACGACGCCTGCTCCCCGACGTGCGGCACATCGTCGTCGCGGCGGCGCACCGTCCCCGCAACCCCCGCAGCGAGGCCTACCGGGAGTTCTGCCGCCGCAGGATAGGCGAGATCGCAGCACTGCCGCAGGTCGATTTTCAGGCCGAGGAGGAATATTTCCGCAGATGTATCGAAATAAATTCGTAAATTTGCGGCCAATCACACACACGCAATGAAGCACAGGATCATTTTACTTGCCATAGCCGCCCTGGCGGCATTCGAAGCCGCGGCGGCACGCCCCCGCCTGGTCGTCAACATCGTCGTAGGCTCGATGCGCGCCGAAGACCTCGGCCGGTATGCCGGCAACTACGGCGAAGGCGGGCTCAGGCGCCTGCTGGACGGGGGCACGGTCTTCGCCGACAGCCGCTACGACTACCAGCAGACCACGACGCCCGTATCGCTCGCCACGCTCACCACGGGCGCCATGCCTTCGACGCACGGCGTAATCGGCGCCCGCTGGCGCGACTACGTCGAAAACGACGCCGTGGAACTGATCGCCGGGCGCAAGGGCCCGGGGCCCTACAACCTGATAGCCCCGACGCTCGCCGAGGCGCTCCTGCAACACGAGCCCGGAGCCAAAGCCGTCTCGGTTGCCACCGAGGCGATGTCGGCGGTCATCATGGCCGGGCACGGCGGCGAGGCCTTCTGGCTCGATTCGGCGCGCTGCGGCTGGGAAACGTCGCCCTATTACGCCCCCGAAGTACCCGAATGGGTAGCCCGCAGCAACCGCGAACGCTACAACCTCTCATACATCACCCCCGAGTGGCGCACGCTCTACGAAAAGGGACGCTACCTCAACACCCGCAACTGGGACATCGTTCTCACAGGCAAAAGCAGGAAAGACAAGGACGAGCCGGGGGAAGGGCGCCTGAAACTCACGTCGGACTACGACAAAATGCTCTACACCCCGGCGGGCAACACCGCCGTGCTGGGCTTCGCCAAGCAGGCCATCGCCCAGTTCAAACTCGGCGACGACGCGACGCCCGACCTGCTGAACATCTGCCTCGACACGCCGCGCCGCATCAGCGAGGCCTACGGCCCCGAGTCGGTCGAGGTCGAGGACATGTACTACCGCCTGGATCGCGACCTGGCCGATTTCCTGACCTTCGTCTTCGCCCAGGTCAGAAACGGCGAGGTGCTCGTCGTCTTCACCTCCGACCACGGCACCAGCCCTTCTTTCGACACGGGGCACGAAGAGAGCGACCGGTTCAACACCCGCCAGTTCGAGGTGATCGTCAACGGCTTCCTCAACGTCCGCTACGGCATGGGCGACTGGGTGCTGGAGTACGAGGACAAATGCGTCTACCTGAACCACAACCTGATCTACGAGCGGGGACTCGACCTGGCCGAGGTGCAGAACGAGGTGGCGATCTTCGCCATGCAGTTCCGGGGCGTGTCGCACGCCCTCTCGGCGACGGCCATGCGGACGAGCTACTTCGGGAGCGGCTATGCCCGCAAGATGCAGAACAGCTTCTACCCCCGCCGTTCGGGCGACGTCATCCTGAACCTGATGCCCGGCTGGATCGAGGAGCAGGAGCGCTGCTGGTCGTCGTCGGGGTCGATGTACGGCTACGACACCGAAGTGCCGCTGGTCTTCTACGGCAAGGGCGCAGGCATGCAGCGGGTCAACCGCCGCGTGGACATGACGGCCGTGGCTCCGACGCTGGCGCGTCTGGCGGGCATTCGCGAACCGGCGGCATCGGAGGGCGGAGTTTTAGAGGAAATTGCAGAGTGAACGAGGCGTAATTCCGGCCGAAACCCGGCCGCATGCGACAAGTCCCTCCCAAGGCCGTTTAAGAAACGGCTTTTAACAGGCGGAAGCGCAGGATAGGACCCGATGTCCAGCATTCGGGCATCGCCTTTAAAGCCCGGCTTTTAGCCGGGGGAGTCAGACCGGCAAACGACGCCACGGGCGGCGACAACGACGCACGGAAGAGAAACGACCATAAAAAAACGTTATACCATGGATAGCATACAAGACGAGATCATCGAAGAGTTTTCCGTATTCGACGACTGGCTCGACAAATACGACTACCTGATCGGCCTGAGCGAGACGCTCCCGGCCATCGCCCCGGAACACCGCACCGAACGGTACCTGATCGAGGGCTGCCAGTCGCGGGTGTGGGTGGATGCGAAACTGGAGGACGGCCGGGTGTACTACGCGGCCGACAGCGACGCCATAATAACCAAGGGCATCATCGCGTTATTGATCCGCGTGCTGAACGGGCGCACGCCGCAGGAGATTCTCGATACGGAACTCTATTTCATCGACGCCATCGGACTTGCGGCCAACCTCTCGCCCACGCGGGCCAACGGCCTGGCGGCGATGGTCAAGCAGATGCGGTTGTACGCTTTGGCTTTTCAGGCCAAAAGCAATTCATAATTCACAATTCATAATTCACAATTAGGGTATGTCACCTGACGAAATACTTGAGGTGGAAAAGGACATCGTCGCGACCCTCAAGAACATATACGACCCGGAAATCCCGGTCAACATCTACGACCTGGGGCTGATCTACGAAATCGACTACACGCCCGACGGCGTGGCGACGATCCGCATGACGCTCACGGCCCCCAACTGCCCGATGGCCGACATGCTGGTCGAGGACGTGAACATACAGGTCGGCAAGGTCAAGGGCGTGAAATCGGTGAACGTCATCCTCACGTTCGACCCCGTGTGGGACAAGAGCATGATGTCGGAGGAGGCGCTGCTCGAACTCAACATGTTCTGACATGGGCGCGGAACAGGAGCATCGGATGCTGAACCGGCTGCAGGCCGGGGCCGGGACGTACGCCTGCGGCGGGTACCTCGCCGGGCTGGGCTCCCCGCAGCGCAGCGAAATATGCACGGCACTGCTCTTCAGCCGGCTGGAACGCAAGATGCGCATGGTCGACGCCCTGCGGGAAGAGGCTTCCGAGAACTGGAACCAGACCTTCTACCTGCTCTATTTCCGCACGCTGGGCGACCGCCGGAACCAGGAGGCGTATCTCTCGCTGGCACGCCGCGTCCCCTACAAGGTCGTCCTGCGCGAACGGCTGGCGCCGCGGGCCGTCGAAGCCATGTTCTTCGGGGCTTCGGGGCTGCTGACGCTCTATCCGCACGACGCGTACACGCTAGACTTGGCGCGCGACTTCGAATACCTGGCGGCCAAATACGACATCGAACCGCTGGATGCCGGGGTCTGGGAACTGGACGAGATACGCCCCGCCAACCATCCCGTACTGCGTCTGGCACAGGCGGCCGAGTTCTTCATACAGGACGAATTCGTAATGGAACGCGCCATGTCATGCCGCACGGAAGAGGATATCCGGCGGCTGTTCTGCATCGAAGCGTCGGACTACTGGCGCACGCACCACATCCCGGGGATCGCAAGCGACGAACACCCCAAGCGGCTGGGCGCGTTCAAGGCCAATATCATCGGCATCAACCTCGTTTCCGTCCTGCAATTCGCCTACGGCAGCGTCACCGGGCGCGAAACGCTGCGCGACAGCGCCCTCACGCTGCTCGAACGCCTGCCAGCCGAGGACAACCGTTACATGCGCAACTGGCGCAA
>OLRA01003794.1_pt1 | contig 12764 bp, 10 predicted proteins | sample 1673011 | NCBI WGS metagenome assembly OLRA01 (sample SAMEA3136746, study PRJEB25190) | human gut metagenome | reverse complement strand
CGGGGGTTCGATTCCCCTCACCTGCTCCACACTCCCGGATGCTTGTGCGTTCGGGAGTTTTATTATATTCCGACAAAAAGACCCGTCTGGGATAACCGGACGGGTCGATTTTTGTTTTATTACACAAGAAGCATACGGTCGTTATCGAGCTCTTTGCCCGCGTTCTCTTTGAACTTGCCGAGCAGATCCTGAACAGTGAGCTTTGACCTCTCCTCCCCTTCGGCGTCGAAAATTATGTTTCCGCCGTGCATCATTATCGTGCGATTCCCGAGTTCGAGAGCCGACTGCATATTGTGCGTTATCATAAGGCAGGTGAGATTATTCTCGCTGACGATGCTCTTTGTGAGCGCAAGAACTTTTTCAGCCGTCGCGGGGTCGAGCGCCGCGGTGTGCTCATCGAGAAGCAGAAGCTTCGGCGGATTGAAAGTTGCCATCATGAGCGTCAGAGCCTGTCTCTGACCGCCGGAGAGCAAACCGACCGGCTGACTCATTCTGTCCTCAAGTCCCATCTCAAGCAGGGCGAGCTTATCTCTGAAAAGCTTCTTATCGCCCTTCGAGACTCGGCTCAGCCAGCCGCCGTGACCTGCGGCAAGGGCTAAATTTTCTTCTATCGTCATGCCGGGCGCGGTGCCGCGCATCGGATCCTGAAAAAGTCTGCCGATGCTCTTGGCGCGCTTATGCTCGGGCATGAGAGTGATATCTTTTCCGTCGAGCGAGATGCTGCCGGAATCGGTTATAAAGCTGCCGGCGATGGCATTGAAAAGTGTTGACTTGCCCGCGCCGTTCGCGCCGATGACCGTTATAAAATCACCCTCGGCGACGCTCAGGGAAAGATCGTCTATCGCCTTTTTGGCGTTCGCCGTGCCGGGATTGAAAGTTTTCGAGATGTGTGATATTTCAAGCATCTGCTTTCCTCCTCCCCGAACGGGTCTGAATTCTGCGCTTTAAAAGCGGGAGCTGTTTTTTGAAATAGGGTGTTGCTATCGCCGCGATAACTATAACTGACGAGACAAATTTGAGCATGAACGCCGGCATATCAAAGCGCAGGGCGATTGTATAAATAAGCCTGAATATGAACGCGCCGAGCACCATGCCGAATATCCTCAGCGGCATCTTCTTTCTGCCGAGGAACACGCCGCCGATAAGCAGGGACGCGAGGGCAATAGTCACCATTCCGGTTCCGATATCGATGTTGACCGATCTCTGCGACTGGGCGAGCAGGCAGCCCGACAGCGCGGTGAACGAGTTCGCGACGCAGAGTCCGATTATTGTAGTAAACGCCGGATTGACGGACGAGGAGCGAACCATATCGGGATTATCGCCCGTCGCTCTTATTGCGAGTCCGAGGCGGGTTTTCAGGAAAAGTCCGAGTATAACAGCAACCGCCGCGACGGCGATTATCGCCACGAAGAGCTTTGACTGCCTTGCCACGGGAGTTCCCTTGACGAGCGCCGCCATTTTGGTGAACACAGTGTCCGTTTTATTCATATTGAGTATCGACGAGCCGCTCATGACAGCGATATTTATTGAATAGAGTCCCGTATTTACGATTATTCCGGCGAGCAGGCTGTTGATGCCCATTTTCGTCTGGAGTATCGCCGTTATAAAGCCCGAGGCTATTCCCGCCGCCATTGCCGCGACTATTGACAGATACGGATGACCCGCTATCGCGACCACCGCGCCGACCGTTGCGCCGAGCGTAAAGCAGCCGTCGGTCGAAAGATCGCAGACATTGAGCATCGAATAGCTCAGGAACAGTGCAAGCACCGTGAGCGAGGTTATAAGTCCCAGCTCGAGCGCCGACTGGCCGAGTGAAAATATCGAATCCAAAGACATTGTGTTTCCTCTTTCCTGCTTTATTGAGCCGCCCGGGAAGCAGTGCTCCCCGGGGACTGATTGAATCTTATTTTACATCGTCGAAGCTCTCGGCGGTGGTGATGCTCTTGACTTCGGTGCACTTGGGAGCAAAGAGCTTCGAGACTTCGTCAAAGTTATAGCCGAGCTTTGCGCAGATTTCGGTGTTTATTGTTGCGGTGCCGTTATCGAACATGAGCACGGGGGTGGTTGCGGGGTCTTTGCCGTTTATCATGATATCGATTATCATATTTGCGGTCTCAACGCCGAGCTTTGCGTAGTCAACGCCGTAGCCGAGGAAAGCTCCGTTGAGGGCGAAGGAATCAGCGCCCGCATACTGCGGGATCTTTGCGTCCGCGAAAATCTCATATATGGAGAGCTCGGACTTCATTATGGTGTTGTCGGTGGGAGTGAACACTGCCTGAACGCCGTCGGAAACAAGTGCCTTTGCGGCGAGGGTGACTTCGTCAACAGTCGTGCCCGTGCGCTCTATCACTTCAATGCCCTTGGCCTCGAGATACGCCTTCGCGTCGGCTATCGGCTTAGTCGAGGAATCCTGACCGACATCGTAGAGCAGACCGACCTTCTTTATATCAGGGTTCTTGAGAAGAATGAGGTCCATTATGGCGTTGGTGTTGAGATAATCGGAGGTTCCGGTAATCTGGCCGCCGGGTGCGTCGAGGGACTCGACAAGCTTTGAGCCGAGGGGATCGCTGACTGCGGAGAACACTACCGGGATATCGCTGTTCTCGGTCTCGACCGCAGCCTGCATGGCGATTGCGACCGGGGTCGCGACGCCGACCATAAGATCGACCTTGTCAACGATGAAGTTCGAGATTATCTGGTTCATAACAACAGAGTCGCCGTTGCAGTTGTCATATTTGACTTCGATCTCCACGCCCTTTTCGGCGGCGACGGAAGCGAGCTGCTTTTTGATGTTATCGACTATCTGATTGAGCGAGGCGTCATCGACATAGTTACAGATGCCGACGGTGTATTTCTTCTTTGTATCTCCGTCCTTTTTGCCGCAGGCGGCAAAGCAGGTAACTGCGAGCATAAGTGCGAGTACAAGTGCAATTATCTTTTTCATTGTATTTCTTCCTTTCGGTAATTGATAAAAATTTTTGAGCTAAACTAAGAATCGAAAATATCACAGGCGCGGCATGCGCCAAAGTTTACTCAACAAAAACATAACTATCTCCTCCGAAATAAAAAAACTCCTGTCCCTGCAATAATGCTGGGACAGGAGATATTATCATCCTGCGGTGCCACCCGGCTTGACGCTTTTGCGTCCGCTTAGCGCGTACTGACATACGCTGACTTTTCTTCACGGAGAGTCCTGCTCCGGCGCACATACTTAAAGGATAACCTTTGTTCCGATTGCCCTTAGAAGTCCATTCAGGTTTCTTTCATTCTGCCGCAATCCCACCGCCTGCGGCTCTCTTCGAGATGAGGGAGAAATCTTACTTACCCTTCTTCAACGGTTTACTGAATTGTAACACTCTGTGCTTTTGTTGTCAACACATTTTTTCACTTTTGTTTCAAGAACCAGTTTTCTTGTAGGTTATGGACGCGAAATCCGACAAAATTCACAAAATCCGTCGCCCTCTTGCTAAATGGTATGCCGCGAAGAGTGCCTGTGTGACCAAAAAGGCGAATAGACAATATATTAAATATGGGATGTCTTTGCGCGCCCGCAAAACGGACGCCCTGCAAATTTTACCCAACGGAGGCCTTTTATGAACAACGAAGATATAGTCTCGCTCATGGAGCGATACAAGAGAGAACTGCTCGAATTTGAAAAGCGCAACACGGCACCGGTATCCGCGCAGGAAAAGGCGGAATCTGAGCCCGTATCGGCGCAGCAGGAAAGCCAAGCCGAACAGGTTTCGGCGCAAATACATGAGGATGCAGAGCCTGTAAACGCGCCGGCGGCAGAGCCCGCAAAGGCGGTTTCGGCAAAGGCGGAGGAAAACGAAGCGGTGAGCGCCGCGGCGACAGTTACAATTCAACGGCAGACCAACGCTCAGAGGGAGAGTCAGATGCAGTTTGACGACGGCGCGGACACGGACAAATCCCAGTTCACACCCGAGCGCACGCAGGCGGCAGGGCGCGGAGACATCCCACAGCCGCGCACGATATTCGTCGACCCGCAGACGCTCAAAAACAAAAATCTCACCTTGACGAACACCCAGTCCGCGATGCAGAGGTTCGACGAATTCAAGGGCGAGTGCACCAAGCGCGGCATCCTGCGCATTGAGACCTACAGCTCGAACGGGCTCTATCCCGTCGGCAACAGCCGAGTGATAGTATACAAAGAGATAGACGGCGAAAAATATTATATATATGATTCGCACACCGATTCGAGCGGCATACTCGACAATCTCCAACTGCCCGCTCCCGACAAATCCCTGTCGGAGACAGAGCAGGGCTCGTGCGGGCTCGCGCCGTATGCGACATACGATATATTCGTCAGCCACCCGGGATTCATCAGCACATATCTTGAAAACGTTCCGATCTTCGACTCCACCGTTTCAATACAGTCGGTCGAAATGCTGCCGACGGTCAGCGGCGAGCAGAATCCGAATGTGATAAACGAATCGGTCTGAGGAGTGATACTATGGCAGCAGATACTCCCGTTATTCCCCAGACAATAACAGTCCACCTCGGCAGACCGAACGCGGCGGCGAGGAATGTCACTGTGCCGTTTACGGATTATCTCAAAAATGTCGCATCGAGCGAGATATATCCGACATGGCCGGAAAACGCGATACGCGCCAACATATATGCGCAGGCGTCGTTCGCGCTCAACCGCATATATACAGAGCACTACCGCAGCCGCGGCTACGACTTCGACATCACCAACTCGACCGCATACGACCAGGCATATATTGAGGGGCGCAGCGTGTTTTCAAACGTCGCGAAGATAGTCGACGAGCTTTTCAACAACTATGTTACAAAGGGCGACCAGGTTCAGCCCTATTTCACGCAGTACTGCTCCGGGCGCGAGGTCACCTGCGACGGGCTCTCGCAGTGGGGCACGGTCACGCTCGCGAATCAGGGCTATACGCCATACCGCATACTTCAATATTACTACGGGAACGACGTCAATATAAAGACGGCGCCCGTCAAGAATATCCGCGAATCATATCCCGGCAGGGCTCTGCGCCTCGGCGACATATCGGAGGATGTCAGGATAATCCAGCGCCAGCTCAACCGCATCGCGCGAAACTATCCCGCCATTCCGCGCATTCCCTCCCCCAACGGAATATTCGACACGGCGACGCGCGAATCGATCAGAAAGTTCCAGAGCCTATTCAACCTCACCGTTGACGGCATCGTCGGCAAGGCGACATGGTATAAAATAAAGCAGCTCTATGCCGGAATACTAAGACTCGGCGAGCTATACAGCGAAGGACTGAGGCTGACCGACGTCGAGCGGCAGTTCAAGACTGTCATAAAACGCGGCGACAGAGGGCAGGATGTGAGCACGATTCAGTATTTCTTGAACTTTATCGGCAACTTCACAAACAACATCCAGCCCCCGGCCGTGGACGGCATTTTCGGCCAGGGCACATACAACAGCGTTGTGCAGTTTCAGCGGCAATACGGCCTTGCGTCGGACGGCATTGTCGGGCGCGACACATGGAACAAGCTGCAGGCTGTATATAATGATATCCTGCGAACCTTCCCCGGCGAATTTTCAATCTATGATCAATATGCGCGTTTTGCATATCCCGGCTACAATCTGCTCCGCGGCAGCACGGGCAGTGCAGTGAGGAATCTTCAGGAATATCTCCAGGTTCTCGCGCGCGGCGTCGAGAGCGTGCCGTATGTTGCGGCGGACGGCATTTTTGGCCCCCAGACGGAGGCGGCGGTCAAGGCGGCTCGGCGATATTTCGGGCTGACCCCGAACGGCGTTGTCGGTCCGCTGCTCTGGTATGCGATAGCGGAATACTATTATTACAACGTATAATCCCGACAAAAACGGAGATGATATACGGCGTGAAACAATTGCCGTATATCATCTTTTCTTTTTAAGGGCGGGATATTCATATGGAAAAGCAGACTTTTTCGGGGAACTACGAAGCCGACATTGCATCGCTCAATCTGCGGCTGCGCGTGAGCGAGAGCTTTGACCTCGTCAGCCGTCAGATAATGATCGGCAGCCACCGCGCCATGCTGTGGTTCATCGACGGATTTATAAAAGACGGGCTGATGGAAAAAATCATGAGCTTCATGATGAACGCGGACGAGAAGAAGCTTAAAACTGTCTGCACAACGCGCGAATTTGCCGACGCGTTCGTGCCCTATGTCGAGACCGAGGTCGTAAACGACTTCGACAGGTTTGAGACTTTTCTCTTCTCGGGCGCGTTGGGCATGATAGTTGACGGATTCAAAGAAGCTATAATTATAGATGTGCGGACTTATCCCGCGCGAAGCGTGGACGAGCCTGAAAACGACAAAGTGCTTCGAGGCTCGCACGACGGCTTTGTCGAGACGCTGATATTCAACACCGCGCTCATACGCCGCAGGGTCAGGGACACGAAGCTCACGATGTATTTGACGCAAGTGGGAACGAGGTCGAAAACAGATATTGTGCTCTGTTATCTTGAGGGCACGGCCGACCCCAAGGAGGTCGAAAAGATAAAGAAAAAGCTGAATTCCATAGACATAAACGCGCTGACCATGGGGCACGAGAGCCTTGCGGAATGTCTTATACCAAAGCAGAGGTTCAATCCCTTTCCGAAGGTGCGTTACACCGAGCGCCCGGACAGCGCGGCGGCGAGCATATATGAGGGCAGTCTGCTGATAATCACAGACACCTCGCCCTCGGTTATGATAATCCCGACGGGCGTGTTCGACTTTTTGCAGGACACGAACGATTTCTATTTCCCGAGCCTTATCGGAAGCTATCTGAGAATCGTCAGGATGATAGTTTTCCTGCTCGCTCTGCTTTTAACGCCCGTGTGGTTTCTGCTGATTCAAAATCCAGAATATATCCCGCCGTGGCTCGACTTCATAAAGATAGAGCACCCGACGAGCGTGCCCGTCATAATGCAGCTGCTGATAATCGAGATAGTCATAGACGCATTAAAGCTGGCGTCGCTCAACACTCCGAATGCGCTGAGCAACTCGTTCAGCGTCATAGGTGCGCTCGTGCTCGGCGAATTTGCCATTGCCGCGAAGTGGTTCACGGCGGAGGTCGTGCTCTATATGGCGTTCGTCGCGATAACGAACTTCGCCCAGCCGAGCTATGAGCTCGGGTATGCGTTTAAACTCTGCCGCATGATGATACTGATACTGACGGCAATATTCAACCTCTGGGGCTTCATTGCGGGGCTTGTGATAACCGCTCTGTTGATCTCGTTCAATAAGACCGTCAGCGGGCGCTGCTATCTCTATCCCCTCATTCCGTTTAACGGCAGGGCACTGACATCGCTTCTGCTGCGAAAGCCGATAACCAAAAGCAAAAACTGACAAAAATCGTTCCTCTAAAAATAATATCCGCGCATATTGCAATGGGCTCGCTCTTTTGATATAATTATATCGAATCGAAGCAATTTCGCTTCGGTCAATATATCAAAGGAGGAGCCTGTTTTGCCGGAATACACAATGCTTATATTATGGATAGCGCTGCTCATAGCGTTCATCGTTGTTGAAGCCGCGACCGTCCAGCTTGTCACGATCTGGTTCGCCGTTGGTGCGGCGGCGGCTCTGATATCGGAGCTTTGCTCGGCGCCCGTCTGGCTTCAGTGGGTGATTTTCGCGGCAGTGTCGCTCGTCGCGCTTGCGGTGACCCGTCCGCTCGTCAAGAAATTTTCAAAAAAGCGCGTTCAGCCGACCAACGCTGACAGATACATAGGTCTCGAGGGAATAGTCGAGGAGACTGTTGACAACACCGAGGGCACCGGTATAGTGAAGGTCGAGGGCTCGACCTGGACGGCAAGATCGTCCGACGGCAGCCGCATTGAAAAAGGTTCAAATATCACCGTTGACAGAATCGACGGCGTTAAACTTATGGTTTCAAAACACTAAAGGAGGATTATTATGGGACCTGTAGCAATCGGAGTAATCATCGGCATAATCGTGCTCGTGCTCGTTATTGTCGTGCTCAACATCAAGATAGTGCCGCAGTCCAAGGCCTATGTCATCGAGCGCCTCGGCGCATATTCGACCACATGGCAGACCGGCATCCACTTCAAGATACCTTTCGTTGAGAAAGTATCGAAGACCGTCTCCCTCAAGGAGCAGGTTGTGGATTTCCCGCCCCAGCCCGTTATCACAAAAGATAACGTCACGATGCAGATAGACACGGTCGTTTTCTTCCAGATAACCGACCCGAAGCTCTATGCATACGGTGTGGAGCGCCCGATATCCGCTATCGAAAATCTCTCGGCAACAACGCTGAGAAACATCATCGGCGAAATGGAGCTTGACCACACGCTGACTTCGCGCGATGTCATCAACGCAAAAATCAGAGTTATCCTCGACGAAGCCACCGACGCATGGGGCATCAAAGTAAACCGCGTTGAGCTCAAGAACATTCTTCCCCCGCCCGAGATTCAGGACGCGATGGAGAAGCAGATGAAGGCAGAGCGTCAGCGCCGTGAGGCAATTCTGCGCGCAGAGGGAGAAAAGGCGAGCAAGATTCTCGTTGCAGAGGGTCAGAAAGAGAGCCAGATACTCGCCGCAGAGGGTGACAAGCAGGCCGCCATTCTTCACGCAGAGGCTGTCAAGGAAGCGAAGATTCGCGAGGCAGAGGGTGAGGCGCAGGCTATCGTCGCCGTTCAGGAGGCTCAGGCGAAGGCTATCGCCCTGATAAACGAAGCCGCCCCGAAGGACGGTTATCTGACGATAAAGAGCCTTGAAGCATTCGCAAAGGCTGCGGACGGCAAGGCGACGAAGCTCATCATTCCGAGCGAGCTTCAGTCCCTCGCGGGACTCGCGGCGAGCGCAAAGGAGATTTTCTCCGCCGACGCCGCAGAGGACGCAGAGCAGAAATAAGTTTATAAAAAGCGCAGAGAGTCGGTAAAACGGCTCTCTGCTTTTTTGTTTTAACAAAATAAAAAGAGCCGCCGAAGCAGACAGCTCAAAAAATTTTTCTTGTCTTTTCGTGTTTATATTACCACAAAAACGCCGATTTGTCAAGTCTTGTAATCCCCTGCCCCGTGTGGTATTAAGTATACGGAGGTGTTTTGAAATGAACAACATGACTGCACTGGTGAGCTGTTTTGCGCGGTATTACCTCACGAAAACTGACGAAGCAAAGATCTTTGACGACCCGCTCGCGGGAGAGATTCTGAGTGAAAGTGAAAAGAACGCGATAGCGGAAAACATGAAAAACGGCATCGCATTTTTTGACCCGAATTACAGTGGCGGCGACCCGCTCGGGCGCGTTATGAACGGATTTATCGCGCCGAGTGTAATCGCGCGCTCCGCATTTTGCAAGCGGCATATGGAAAACGAGATAAGACTCGGCGCGCGGCAATATGTCATCGCCGCCGCGGGCTACGACACATCGGGATATAAAATTGACAGAGATATCAAAGTATTCGAGCTCGACCGCCCCGAGATGATTGAAGACAAGGTAAGACGCATTGACGAAGCTGGAATCGACCGCAAAAATATCAGCTATGTCGGCTGCGACCTCGGCAAGAGTTTTATCCCCGCTCTGCTAAATGCGGGATATGACCCTAAGGAGAGGAAATTTTTCAGCCTGCTCGGCATAAGCTTTTATCTGACCCAAGATGAGTTCGCACGCTGCGTTAAAATCCTGTTTGAAAACTCGGCGAGCGAAAGCGCGCTCGTGTTCGACTTCCCGAATGACCGGGACTGCACCCGGGAGCAGAAGAACAGACTGCTTGCCGGCGGCGCGAGCGAAGAGATGAAAGCGCGATACTCACACACGGATATTGAGCGCATCGCGGGAGAAGCGGGCGCGCTCATCTATGAGCTTGCGGACAGCGGCGATATTGACCGCGATTTTTTCAAGGCGCACAACGAAATGAAAAATGCAGAACCGATACTCGCCCCCGAGGGAGTCAGCTATTGCCTGATGGTCAAAAAGGACGGGCAGTATTGATAAAAAAGTATTGATAAAGCGCGTTTTTTTGTTGCGTAATAAGCCGGAATGTGATAATATATTGTCGATGAAATATTCAATTCTTTGTTGGAGGCAATTATATGGATCAAAGATTACAGCCCTTATTCACTCCGTGGAAGATCGGCAACTGCGAGATCAAGAACCGCATCGTGCTCACGAGCATGGGCGGCACCGACCTCTTCGGATGGATGGAGAAGAACCACTTCGATAAAGACGGCGCACGCTTTATCATGGAAGTCGCGAAGAACAACGCGGGTCTTGTTCTCCCCGGATGTCAGCCGGTCTACAACCCCATGTTCGGCCAGTGGCTCCACAAGAACAAGAAGATGTATGCCGACCTCAAAAAGTGGACTCCCGAGCTCCACAAGACCGGCGCGAAGCTCTTCGTTCAGCTGACCGCAGGCTTCGGCCGCTCCTTCACCATCAGCGAAATGATGGAGAAGCTCTACACCAACCCCGCGCTGAGAGTCCTCAGCAAGCCCTTCATGGATCTCGACAAGATCACGGCTTCCGCGAGCCCCTCGCCCAACCGCTGGTCTGATAAAGTTCCCTCGAGAGAGATGACCAAGGCTGAAATCAAGGAGTTTGTCAATGCGTTCGCAGAGAGCGCAAAGATGCTCAAGGACGCAGGCGTTGACGGCGTTGAGGTTCACGCAGTCCACGAGGGCTATCTGCTCGACCAGTTCACCCTTAAATATGTCAACAAGCGCACCGACGAATACGGCGGCTCGTTTGAGAATCGCTATCGTTTCGCAGTCGAGGTAGTTCAGGCTATCAAGAAAGCCTGCGGCGACGACTTCCCGGTCTCCCTGCGCTACAGCATAATTTCCAAGACCAAGGGCTTCCGTCAGGGCGCGCTCCCGGGCGAGGCCTATACCGAAGTAGGACGCGACATGGCAGAGTCCGAGAAGGCTGTCAAGTATCTTCAGGATGCCGGTTATGACTGCCTCAACTGCGACAACGGCACATACGACGCATGGTACTGGGCTCACCCGCCCATCTACATGCCCGAGAACTGCAACCTCGAGGATGTTGAATACATCAAGCAGTTCTGCGACATTCCCGTTATCTGCGCCGGCCGCCTCGATCCGAGAGTTGCCGCGGACGCGATAAAGGAAGGCAAGCTTGACGGCGCAGGATTCGCGCGTCAGTTCCTCGCCGATCAGGAGTGGGTCACGAAGATGATGAATGACGAGGAGGATGACATCCGTCCCTGCATTCTCTGCCACAACGGCTGCTTCAACATGTGCCACTACAAGGGCGTGCCGAACGATCAGGACCTGAGTGACTCGCTGCATCTGGCCCGCTGCGCGGTCAACGCCGAGATGATGCAGTGGGACAAGCACTACATCAAAAAGACCGACAAGCCGAAGACCGTCCACATCGTCGGCGGCGGCATCGGCGGCATGGAGGCCGCCCGCGTGCTGACGCTCCGCGGCCACAAGCCCATCCTCTATGAGAAGTCCGGCGAGCTCGGCGGCACGTTCATCGCCGCCTCCGCCGAGAGCTACAAGGGAAAGCTCCGCGACCTTCTTAGCTGGTACCGCCGCGAGATGGAAAAGCTCGGCGTCGAGGTCCGGCTGCATACCGAGGTCAAGGAGATCGAGTCCTTCGGCTCCGACCCCGTCATCATCGCCACCGGCTCCACGCCGCGCGTGCTCAAAAAGGTCCCCGGCCACGAGAAGATGCTCGAGGCCTGCGAATACCTGCTGGGCGCGCCGGTGGGCGAGACAGTCGCGGTCGTGGGCGGCGGCCTGACCGGCTGCGAGATCGCGTATGAGCTGGCCCTGCAGGGCAAGAACGTCTCCATCGGCGCAGCCGGTTCCGGCGTGTTCTTCAATGCGATGGACGTGCTCGGTGTCTACGGCATGACCAAAGAGGACATCAACCCGACCTACCAGTCCTTCGGCGACAGCGCGGACGCGCTGAAGAACGGCCAGATCGACGCGGCCTTTATCGTGGCCGGTGCTCCGACGACCGCCGTTACCGACCTTGCCACCACCAAGGACGTTTACCTTGTCTCTCTCGATGACGAGCATGTCGATCAGCTTCTTGCCAAGTGCCCGTACTACACCAAGGTCACCATCGGCAAGGACGTCTATGGTCTGGATTCCGACACCGTGACCGTTGCGGTCGGCGCAGTCATCCTTGCGCGCGACGACGTTTCTGAGGACGCCATTTACGCGCTCGTGGCCGATATCTTCGACAACGCGGCCAGCCTGACCGACACCCACGCCAAGTACGCCGAGATCAGCACCGAGTACGGCGCTTCCATCACCTCCGTCCCCTATCATCCGGGCGCTGCCAAGTACTTCGCGGAAAAGGGCTTTGAGCTCCCCACCAAGTAAATCTTAACGCGTTTTACACGGTTTTCACAACTACGGCAGGGGTCCCCTGCCGTAGTTGTCGCGCAAATCTGAAGAAAAGAAGGAGAGATGCACCTTGTCCCAGACTCCCGACAAGAACACCCCCGCAACTGCCAGCGACGACGCGCAGAACATTGCCGCCGACGTTGATGAGGTCATGCGCAAATATGACCGCGAATCCAACACCCGGATCTGGTCCGGCTGGCAGGCTGCCGTGATCAAGGTCTTTATGGCCGCCTTTGCCCTGCTGTGCATTTGCATGACGCTGTTTTCCACGGCCATGCCGGAGATCCGGCTGCCGCTGTTCATGGGCTTTATCATTCTTGCGGGCTTTTTGAATTTCCCGGCCAGCAAGCACCATGTAAAGCCCAACTATCTGCCGTGGTACGACATTCTCCTGATGCTCGTCGGCGCGGCCTGCTTTTTCTACTTTGCAC
>OLRA01003793.1_pt1 | contig 12765 bp, 11 predicted proteins | sample 1673011 | NCBI WGS metagenome assembly OLRA01 (sample SAMEA3136746, study PRJEB25190) | human gut metagenome | reverse complement strand
TTATAAACAGATACGTTAGCCATCTGTGTGTTCCTCCTTTCCAAAAGAATTATTTAGCAGTTTTAACGCTTTCCTTGATGGTCACAACAGATTTCTTTGGTCCGGGAACTGCGCCCTTAACCAGGATGAGATTCTGCTCTGCGTCTACGCGAACGATTTCAAGATTCTGGATCGTTCTCTTAACGCCACCCATCTGACCAGGCATCTTCTTGCCCTTGAATACACGGCTAGGATCAGAACAAGCACCGTTGGAACCTGCATGTCTGTGGAACTTGGAACCATGTCCCATAGGTCCTCTGTGGAGACCATGTCTCTTGATTGCACCCTGGAAACCTTTTCCCTTTGTAGTGCCGCTTGCATCGATCTTATCTCCGGCTTCAAAAATGTCAGCCTTGATCTCCTGACCAAGTGTGTACTCCTCAGCGTCCTCAAACTTAAACTCTTTCAGATATCTTTTGCCGGATACTCCTGCTTTTGCGAAGTGTCCCTGAAGAGGCTTGTTTACGCCATGACTTCTCTTTACTTCCTTCTTGCCTGTAGAATCCTTGCTGATAACCTTATCCTTCTTATCAACATATCCTACCTGCACTGCACTGTACCCATCATTCTCGACTGTCTTTACCTGTGTTACGAAGCAAGGACCTGCCTGAAGTACAGTTACCGGAGTTAATACTCCGTTCTCGTTGAAGATCTGTGTCATACCGATCTTCGTTGCTAAAATAGCTTTCTTCATAATGTTGCACCTCCTGTTAATCTACAGCGGAATACGATTGGCTCGCACAGCCCACGCTGCCGGTTGGAATCGTATTCATCCTAGACGGTCTATAATGTGCAAGTTTGATTCAAAAAACTCAGTTTATATAAACCCTAAGGACTTTCTCATTTAATCTTACTTTTCCTTCATCTTGAGCTGTACAGCTACACCGGAAGGAATCTCCATCTTTGTTAATGCTTCGATGGTCTTCTGTGTTGGAGCGATAACATCAATCAGTCTCTTGTGAGTTCTCTGCTCAAACTGCTCTCTGGAATCTTTGTACTTGTGAACAGCACGAAGAATTGTAACTACTTCCTTCTTTGTCGGAAGAGGTACCGGACCGCTTACATTAGCGCCAGTCTTCTTTGCCGTCTCAATAATCTTCCCAGCAGCATGATCAATCTGATTGTGGTCATACGCCTTCAGTGTAATTCTCATTACGTTAGCCATAAAAAAAGCCGCCTCCTTTTCGCACTTTTGCGAGCAAACTGATCTGATTGGCATCGAATCATGCTCGTTGTAATAGCGCAACAAGTGGTGACTGTACACTTATCCGGGTGTGTCCTGTTGAATCACATCGGGTAACGCAGGACTTCCCTTCTGTTCTTATCCGCTCACACGGATTGTTAAATTGGTACAGTGACTTGTCGCCAGTTTCCTAACTTGACATTCGCTCCACGGAAAACCTGTCATTCGTTACCAGATGACAGCAACCTCGCGCTTCACAGCTATCAATGTCACAGCATTTGCTATTGTAGCAAGATTTTACAGGCTTTTCAAGGTTTTTTTTCGTTTTTTTCATCTTTTTTTATTTTTCTACGATTTGCACAAAAAAATCCGCCACCAAAACCGGTTGTTGTCAATTTGCACAACTCCCGATTCGGTGACGGCTCGCATTAGACACGTTCGAATTTTCCGGCTTCGTCATTTAATTTTTCAGCGATCTCTTTGTTCTCTTTCATCTGTGCAGAGATCGAACCAATACCCTGCACCAGATCTGCAGTATTAGTTGCAGCAGACCCCACACCGTTCGCACTCTCATCCACTGCAGCACTGATCCCCTGGATCGCGCGGGTAATATTATCTACAAGCACCTGCGCCTCGTCTGCCATGCGGTGGAACCGCGTAACGATCTCATCAACATGCACAGCATCCTCTTTATACTGTGCACCGGATGCCACAAAGTCATCATAATCCGTCGAAATGTTCTCCATTATATAGGAAGCAATTGCTCTCGCCTGTTCAGTCAGCTCTTCAACGGCACCCACAACGACCTGATTGATATTCTGGATGTTGTTGGCTGCTTTACGGCTTTCCTCCGCCAGATTACTGATCTCGTCCGCAACAACCGCAAAGCCTCTTCCGGCTTCACCGGCACGTGCTGCCTCAATTGCAGCATTGAGCGCAAGCAGATTGGTCTGGCTGGAAATGCTTAAAATCTCATTGGTCAGCTCATTAACTGTCTCAACGCTCTTGCTTCCTTCGATTGCCTCCTCCAGCTTTTTGATGATATCATTCACCACAACGCTGGTATTTTTCTTCGTTTCAACCGCTGTGCTTTCCAGCTTTTCTGCACGCACGCGCATTTCAGCCGCATACTGCTGCAGGTCACCGGAGGCATTTGCCAGCTCGATCACATTGCCATTCACATCAGTTGCATTTTCGCTGATATTTGAAATAGTTGAAGAAATCTCCTGCATGGAAGCGGCAAGCTGCTGCATCAATGCAGAGATGTCCGCAGAGCTGTCATTCGCCGTCGCTACATGGTCGGATACCTTACCGACGATCTCATCCAGACTGGCAGCACTTGTAGTGATCTCCTTCATGATTGTCTGTAATGCCTCGAGGAATACATTAATTCCTTTTGCAATCTTGCCCATCTCATCCCGGCTGTCCACGGAGATTCGCTCCGTCAGATCACCATGACCCGACTGGACATCGTCGACAATCTTGGACAACTTCCCGTCAATTCTGCCAAGCGGGAGGCTGATGTAACGGTGGCTGATCGTCACACCAAGAACATCCACGATCATACCGAGGATCAGAAGAATTGCCACTATAAATAAGGAAGAGTTATATTTTCTCTTCTGCTTTACGATTGCCGAATCCATTCCCTTCTTATTATATTGAATCAATTCGCTGATCTGATCAGACAGGTCACTTCCGAGTGTACTCAGCGTTCCATTTGCAAGATTCTGCGCATCATCCTTCCTGCCCTTATTACTCAGGCGGATTGCCTGCTCAAAGTTTGTGAGATATTCTTCGTAGTCCTGTTCAAACTTCTGGAAATTCTCCGTCTCACTGCCCTTTCCCATCATCTCCTCGTACTCGATATTGGCAGTCTGAATGTTGCTGCGAAGGGTACTTGCTTCTGTCGAGAGATTCTCCAGCGATGCACTGTCACTTGTCAGACAATGCTCATAGATCACACGGTGAAGCGACTGGAAATCCTCTGCGATCTCGCCAAGCTTTGTAATATTCTGCGCATAGCGGTCAGAGATCGTCTGGCTCGAGCGGAGCATTCCACGCAGCTGACCAATACAGAGGATACTGCAGATCAAAAGCATCGCGCCGAGCATTGTAATCGGCACCATTACCTTCCACTTCACGGAATTCATGTCTATCTTCTTGCGCATTCCCGCTTTCGCCCGCTTGTTTGTTTTCAGTTTCTTTGGTTTCATTTTCTTTGTTTTCAGTTTCTTTGGTTTCATTTTCATATGTCTGCCCTACTTTCTTTTGTCGAAAACGGAGACAGGCACTCCCCCGTCTCCGTTTTATGGTGTATATTGTGAATTCACCTTCCCCATATTCAGCATTTTACTGCCGTTCTAAGATCTCCCTCTTGTGTTGCTGCCCCTCCGGGCTTTAAGGTCAGATCTGTGCGCTGTCGGTCTCGTCCTCCTCCAGCACAGCTTCATACCTTTCCAAAATGATATTCTGGATCATCTCCCGCGTCTGGGAATTGATCGGGTGAGCAATATCACGATATTCTCCATCTCCTGCGCGTCTGCTAGGCATCGCAATAAAAAGACCTTTCTCGCCTTCGATCACCTTGATGTCGTGAACAACAAACTCACCATCAAGAGTAATAGAAACGATTGCCTTCATTTTCCCTTCTTTTGAGATCTTGCGAATACGCACATCTGTTATCTGCATGTTTGAACCCCCTTTGATTCCAGACAAATTCTACTTAAATACGAGGTAACCTCTCCCCTTTATTCATTCGCGTCCGGCATCAAAGTGCATAACGCTCATTCTTCTCAATCACGATACGAATCTGTCCATTCTCACCAATATACTCTGTATTAGCGCGAATCGTATCTCTGCTTTCTACGATACAATTCTCAATATGTGTATTGTCTCCAATGTAAACATCATTCAAAATGATTGAGTTCTTGATCACACAGTTATTTCCAACATAAACTTCCTTGAACAGGATGGAATCCTCTACCTGTCCATTGATGATACATCCACTTGATACAAGACTGTTTCTGACATCTGATCCTGCGTTATATTTTGCAGGCGGCAGATCCTGTACCTTGGAATATACATCCGGATACTGCTTGAAGAAGTAATCACGGATCTCCGGCTTCAGGAAGTCCATATTGGTACGGAAATAAGATTCCACGCTGGAAATATTACTCCAATATGTATCCATCTTATATGCGTAGATCTTCTTGATATCCTTGTAACGGATCAGGATGTCCTTTACAAAATCGTATCTCTCCTCCTGATCGGCCTTCTCGATCAATTCGATCAGAAGACGGCGGCGGACAATATAGATTCCCGCAGAAACCTGCTGTCCCTTCGCCTGGATCGGCTTCTCCTCGAAGTTGACGATACGCCCGTCCATATCGGTTGAGATCACGCCAAAACGGCTTGGATCATCCTTCTCATTCATATCAGTTGTAACAACCGTAAAATCTGCTTTCTTTGCAATATGATACTCAAGGACTTTATTGTAGTCCATCTTGTACACACCATCACCGGATGCAATAACAACATAAGGCTCATGACTACTCTTAAGGAATCCGATGTTCTGTGCGATCGCATCAGCGGTTCCGCGATACCAGTAGCTGTTCTCCGGTGTAGTGGTAGGGGTGAATACATATAATCCCCCCTGCTTTCTACCAAAGTCCCACCATTTAGAGGAATTCAGGTGCTCATTCAGCGACTTTGCATTATATTGTGTAAACACAGCCACCTTCTGAATATGTGAGTTTGTCATATTACTTAATGTAAAATCAATGCTTCGGAAGCTGCCGGCTATTGGCATTGCAGCGATTGCTCTCTTGTTGGAAAGCTCCTTCATTCTGCTGCTATTACCACCAGCTAATACAATACCTATCGCTCTCATTCTCTGTCACCTACCTTAATCAAAGTCTCACCGCCGTCCAAAAGACCGTTCGGATAATCTGCCGGCTCTGTCACGCCGGAAATTGCTGTATTCTTTCCAATCTTGACGCCATCCGGAATCACAGAATCCTCTCCGATGGTTACCAGACCAAACGCATAAACGCTAGGTTTTACTTTATTTTCTTTCTCTTCACTGATGCCCAGCTCACAGTTCTTGCCAACAGTAACGCCCTCTGCAATGATAGACTTGTCAACCGTTGTCCCGGCACCGATCGTGGTAGAACTCATAATGATGGAATCCCGTACAACCGCTCCCGCTTCGATCGTGACACCACAGCCGATCACCGAGTTATGAACCTCTCCATAAATCTCACAGCCTTCGCCGATGATTGCCTTGTCCACAATCGCATCCTTCGCAATATACTGCGGCGGAATACGGTCACTCTTCGTGTAGATCTTCCAGAACTCCTCATAAAGGTTAAAGACAGGAATCAGATCGATCAGCTCCATGTTGGATTCCCAATAAGAGCCAAGTGTTCCAACATCCTTCCAGTATCCATTGTACTCGTATGCAAAGATACGCTTGCCCTGCTCATGGCAATAAGGAATAATATGCTTACCGAAATCACACGCCGGCTGATCCTTCAGCTTCAGCAGTGCCTCACGCAGTACCGACCATGAGAATATGTAGATACCCATGGATGCGAGATTGCTGCGCGGATGCTCCGGCTTCTCCTCGAACTCCTGGATCTTCTTGTTCTCATCCGTAATAACTACACCAAAACGGCTTGCTTCTTCCAGCGGAACAGGAATCGTCGCTAACGTAACATCAGCATTGTTGGCTTTATGGAAATCGAGCATCACCTCGTAATCCATCTTATAAATGTGATCTCCACCCAAAATAAGTACATAGTCAGGATTATACTGCTCCATATACCGTAAGTTCTGATAAATCGCATTTGCAGTTCCTGTATACCATTCACTGCTCGTACTCTTCTCGTACGGCGGCAGAATGGAAACTCCCCCGACATTTCTGTCCAAATCCCACGGAATACCGATTCCAATGTGAGTATTCAGACGCAACGGCTGATACTGTGTCAGGACACCAACTGTATCAACCCCCGAATTAATACAGTTACTCAATGGAAAGTCGATAATACGATACTTGCCACCAAATGCAACTGCAGGCTTTGCAACATCTGCTGTGAGTACTCCAAGACGAGAGCCCTGACCACCTGCCAGTAACATTGCAATCATTTCTTTCTTTATCACGATATCACCCCTTGTTGTTCAGAATAATTGTATTATAACACACCTTTCATAAAACGGGAATAAATTTGACAAATAATTTGTTAATTTTTTCTATTTTTTATACATTTCGACTAATTTTTGCCGAAATTTTCCATAATCACCTCCTTTTTCACAAAAAAAATGCACAATGGCGCCGCCGAATCCCACAAAAACATAAATCAATCACACACTGACGAAATTCCGAATAAATATGACACAAAAGAATTGTATTTTTCCTCCTATTCGTTATAATATTGTAAGAACATTACATATTACATAGAAGAAAGGCGTGGTTTTTATTATGTATCAAATCGACTTTAACCATCCGGCAAATGTATATTTCATCGGAATCGGCGGCATCAGCATGAGTGGATTTGCCCAGCTTCTGCACGATTACGGTTTTCAGGTACATGGCTCAGATGCCCACGAAAGCAAGATCACGGATCATCTGCAGTCACTTGGTATCGATATAATATATGGCCAGTCCACCGAAAATATTACAAATGACATCGATCTGGTTGTCTACACGGCAGCCATTCACCCGGACAATCCGGAATTTAAGGCAGCCAAGGCAATGGGCATCCCTATGATGGAACGTGCAGAAATGGTCGGTCAGGTCATGAAGAATTATCAGAATGCGATCGCCATCTCCGGCACGCACGGAAAGACAACGACAACCTCCATGGTATCGCATATCTTTCTGGAGGCACAGAAGGATCCGACCATCTCTGTCGGAGGCATCCTCAAAGCGATCAACGGCAATATCCGCGTTGGTCATTCGGACGATTTCATCACGGAGGCATGCGAATATACGAACAGCTTCCTAAAGTTCCATCCGACCGCCGGCATCATCCTAAATATTGATGCGGATCATCTGGACTTTTTCAAGGATATCAACGATATCCGCCATTCCTTCCGCCGCTTTGCCGAGCTGCTCCCTTCAAACGGTGTGCTGATCATTAACGGCGAGATCCCTGCACTTGGCGAGATTACCGACAATCTCGACTGCCCGGTGATCACCTTCGGTCTGACAAAGGAATGTGATTACTTCGCAGATAATATCAGCTTCGACGAGCACGGCTACGGTCACTTCGACCTGATCTGCAACGGCACAAAGGAGGCGCACATCGACCTGCATGTGATCGGTCGCCACAACATTGCCAATGCACTGTCCGCCATCGCGCTGGCACAGTATTACCACATTGATATGGATTCCATCCGGAAGGGACTTCTTGCTTTTGAAGGAACCGAGCGCCGTTTCGAGCTGAAGGGATCTTTCAACGGAGTGACTGTCGTGGACGATTATGCACACCATCCGACAGAGATCACGGCGACACTGACTGCTGCAGAGAAGTATCCACACAAGCATCTGTGGTGCGTATTCCAGCCACACACCTACTCAAGAACCCGTGCCCTGTTAAAGGAGTTTGCACAGGCACTGTCCCAGGCAGAGAATGTCGTGCTGGCAGACATCTACGCCGCACGCGAGGCAGATCCGGGCGATATCTCCTCCCGCACGCTACAGGAAGAACTCAAAAAGCTCGGCAAGGACGCCTACTATTTTCCTTCTTTTGAAGAAATCGAAAAATTTTTATCAGAAAAATGTATCAACGGGGACTTGTTGATAACTATGGGTGCCGGTAACGTAGTATCTATCGGAGAAGATCTGGTAAATAAATAAGTTATCCACATTATCCACAATTTTTTGTCAAAAACTGTCGACAATTATTGTGGATAATTTTTTTGGTAAAAACCTATGAATTTATGGGGTTTTCGTCGAAGGCGCTAATTTTCATTCACATTATCCACATTTTTAAATCCACACAAATCCACTGTTTATCGGTGTTTGCAAGTTTTTTTCTTTGTGTTATTATAGGGTACAGACTGATACAGAATGCGGGATTTCTGCGGAGATTTCGCTGAGAACGGAGGATTTTCATGGATAATATTTTGTTGTGTTCCAACCATATCCCGTTGGTCACTTCGATTCACAATACATTTATCGAGAAGTATATGCTCAGAGCAAACGGCAGCTATGTGAAGGTGTATCTTTACCTTTCCAAATGCATTCAGGCAGGACAGGACGATCTGTCGATCTCCTCGCTGGCAGACCAGATGGAGAATACCGAGAAGGATATCATCCGCGCGCTGAATTACTGGGAGAAGCAGGGTCTTTTACGCATCACACGCAGTGAGGACGGTTCTGAGATCCTCGGCATCGATGTTCTTAATCCGGATGAGCTTGTGACAGATACGGCTGCACCGATGACCGGCAGCGCATCACACACTGAAAGTACGATGACACCGATCATGAAATCATCCGGCAGAGCCGAAGCAGTGACCGGTACCTCTGTCAGGGGTTCCACCGGCAAGGCAGACGCGTCGAAGTCCGTAGAAGCAGAGGCTGCTTCGAACGGCACAGCAAAGCACGTTTCCTCAAAGACCGCTGCTTCTCCGAAGCAGTCAGATACTTCGGCTGCAGTGACAGCTTCCGGAACACAGACTGACACACCGGTTCCCCCAGCAGATTCCGCAGTGCAGACCGGCAGACATACTTCCCCGGCAGATTCCGCAGAGCAGGCCGGCAGACATACTTCCCCGGCCGCTTCAAAAGCCGCCGGCAGCACGACCGCCTCCGCAGACAAGCTTCCGGCACCAACCGTAACAACCGAGCAGATGAATCGTCTTGCCGGCAACGATGATTTCTGCTGGACATGCGATATCGTTGAGAGTTATCTCAGGCATCCGATCAAGCCGAAGGAATTAGAGTTTGTTACATATTTATATGATACACTTCATTTTTCTTCCGAGCTGATACTGCATCTGTACGAATACTGTATCGGGCTCGGCAAGACTAATATCTCCTATATCCAGACGGTCGCACTCGCCTGGGATGAGAAGGGTGTCAAGACCACCGAGGATGCGCAGAATGCTTCTATGGAGTACAATGCAACCTACACCGCCATTTCCAAATCTATGGCACTTGGGCGCACGCTCGCCGCTATCGAGAGGGAATTTGTTGACCGCTGGCAGAACCAGTGGCAAATGGATCTGAGCGTTATCCTTGAGGCATGCAACCGCACAATGTTAAAGCTTCAGCACGGCGATTTCAAGTATGCTGACGGAATCCTTGAGCGCTGGTATCGCACCGGCGTCCACACACTTCAGGATGTTCACAAGGCAGACGAGAACTTTGCCAGAGAGAAAGCCGCAAAGAGACAGGCAGCAGCCGCACAGCACGGCAACAAGTCGGGCATGGTACAGCATGGGCTGTCCCGGAAGGAGGCCGACGCGCTCGAAAAGCAGCTTCTTCATGTCTAGTATGACGTAAGGGATCATCGCCTCAGATGTCAGATCATAATGCAGGAGTCATCAGCTTCGGCATCACAGCATCTAATAAGAAAGGAAAGCATAGCATGGGTATCTCAGCAAGCCAGTATGGCAATATCATGGAAAAATATGACCGTACACGCATGAAGAATCAGCGGATCCTTGATGAGCGCACAGCATCCATTCACAAAGAAATCCCGGAGATTGAAAAGCTGCAGGGAGAGATCATCCATCTTTCCTTCCAGCAGGCGCGCAGCGAGCTTCTTCAGCCGGACAGTGCCTCTTCCACTGCGGCACAGTATATGCTCCATATGAAAGAGCTTGCCGAGAAGAAGCAGGATCTTCTGGAGAAGCACGGATATCCCCGTGACTATCTCTCTCCGATCTACAGCTGTCCGGACTGTCACGATACCGGCTACATCGGCTCCAAGCCCTGCCATTGTCTGACAAAGGCACAGGCCGATTTTCTCTACGCCAATGCGAATCTGAGCGATATTTTACTGGAGGAGAATTTTGATACATTCCGCAGCGATTACTACGATGACACAACCGTTGATGATAATCTTTCTCTAACTCCAAAGGAAAATATCACGAAGCTTAGGGATATCTGTCTTGATTTTATCAGGCATTTTGACGATGCATACGATAATCTCATATTTTACGGTCCCACCGGTGTCGGCAAAACCTTCCTGACTCACTGTATTGCCAAGGAGCTTCTGGACTCCGGTCACACGGTCGTTTACTTGACTTCTTTACAGCTATTTGATATTTTAGAGAAAGGCAGGTTTGGCAAAGGAGAAGAAAGCGAACAGATTCAGGTCAAAATGGACTACCTGATCCACAGTGATCTTCTCATTATTGATGATCTCGGAACGGAGCTTACCAACAGCTTTACAACCTCCGAGCTTTATCACTTCATTGAAGAGAGACACCTGCAGCAAAGATCCACGATCCTGTCTACGAATCTGGCATTTCAGGAATTGCACGACCGGTACGGCGAGCGTATCTTCTCCCGTTTTACCGGCTACTATAACTTCTGTAAGATTATCGGGAATGACATCCGACCTCTAAAAAGGTTCCGGAATCACACCCCGAAAACTATATAATTCACATGCAAGAATGGAGGATTTCATAACATGAAACGACATGACAAATTGGCAGAAACAATACCTGTTGGCAATCTGGGAATCTTAGCTCTGGAAAGCAGCAAAGAAATGGGACAGCGTGTCAATGACTACATCGTAGAATGGCGTCAGGAACGTTCCCGCACGGAAGCACCCGCTTCTTCCATCGCCGGCTACAGCAAGGATTCTTATCTGATCGACTGTGTTTGTCCACGTTTCGGTTCCGGCGAGGCCAAGGGACTGATCCGCGAGTCTGTTCGAGGCGATGACCTCTTTTTACTGGTTGATGTCTGCAACTACAGCCTGACCTACAAGGTATGCGGTCAGGTAAACCACATGTCTCCAGACGATCATTATCAGGATCTGAAGCGTCTGATCGCCGCTGTCGGAGGCAAGGCAAGACGTATCACTGTTATGATGCCATTTTTATATGAAAGCCGTCAGCACCGCCGTTCCAGCCGAGAGTCTCTTGACTGCGCTCTGGCACTGCAGGAGCTGACACAGATGGGCGTTGAGAGTATTATCACCTTCGATGCACACGACCCTCGCGTGCAGAATGCGATTCCTCTCAAGAGCTTCGAGACGGTTCAGCCAACCTATCAGTTCATCAAGGCGCTTCTCAAGAATGTGCCTGACATCAGGATCGATGCACAGAATCTGATGGTAATCAGCCCAGATGAGGGTGCTCTCGGCAGAGCCGTTTACTATGCAAACGTTCTCGGCATCGATGTCGGAATGTTCTACAAGCGCCGCGACTACAGCAAGATTGTCGACGGTCGTAACCCGATCATCGCTCATGAGTTCCTCGGTGCTGACCTTGAGGGCAAGGATGTCATCATCATTGATGATATGATCTCCTCCGGCGAGAGTATGATCGACGTAGCAACAGAGCTGAAACGCCGTAAAGCGAACCGTATCTTCGTAGCAGCCACCTTCGGTCTGTTCACAAATGGTATGGACAAGTTTGACGAAGCAGTGGAGCAGGGTCTGATCTACCGTGTTATGACCACCAATCTGGTATACCAGCCACAGGAGCTTCTGTCCAGAGACTATTACATCTCCGTTGACATGAGCAAGTATGTCGCTCTTCTGATCGATACCTTAAATCACGATCAGTCCATCAGCGATCTGCTGAATCCTACCGAGCGTATTCAGAACATTCTGGTAAAGTACGGTCAGAGATAGGAAACTTAACATACACGCCTGACAGATGCATCGCATCCGACTTTCAGAATGATGAAGGCATGAAGTCCGAAGCAAAGCATCCGACTTTTGGAATGATGAAGGCATGAAGTCCGAAGCAAAGCATCCGACTTTTGGAATGATAAAAGCACGAGGCATCCTGTTTTTACAATAATGAAAGTATGACTTCAAAGGAGTTTTGAGATAATTCAGAACTCCTTTTTATATTGAAAAGTCGCAAAGCGGAGATCAAAAGTCATACGCTGTTTTTACCCTTTCTATGACTTTAGCGCTCTTTTTCCGTGTTTTTGACTATTTTTTCGTGCCAGTTTGGAAAGTTCACACTTTTTTTATAAATTGAACAATATTACAACACAACTCCTTCTTATAATGAATTTATCAACAATAAATAAGCCGACTGACTAATGTTTGTTATAGATTCTTTTTCATTTTTTTCATTTTCGGTCATGAGGCAGCTCCCTCTGTTTCATGACCACTCCTTTGAGTGTTACTGTGAAAAGCCCGGTGCATTATGCATCGGGCTTTTCATGTATCCGGGAAACAGATGACTGTCAAAATAAATCACGAAAAATTCCGGCGGCATAAATCGGAGTATGCCTTGATATTTCTTATGGGAATACATCAATTTGAGGTATGGGAAGTCTTAGTAATTTACTCAAACTTCGCACATAAAATATATCACTGCGCCCATACTATTTCTTATGTCCG
>OLRA01003788.1_pt1 | contig 12779 bp, 8 predicted proteins | sample 1673011 | NCBI WGS metagenome assembly OLRA01 (sample SAMEA3136746, study PRJEB25190) | human gut metagenome | reverse complement strand
GCGTCGGCGAAATAATTGACCACCAGACGGTTCTTGAGCTCCTGCGAGCCAAGGCCGATGAGATGATTCACCGCGCGACGGTTGGTCTCGGCCTTGAAATCCACCAAGTCGGAGTCGATCGTGTTGTCGATGATGCCGACCGGCGTGATGCCAAGCAGGATGTGATTATCCTTGGCCTGGAAGTCGAGGCGTCTGCCGCAGGATGCGAGCAGATTGCGGAATCCTGTGTAGGCGTCCACGTAGCGTGGATTCTGGAACATCCAATTCGACAGAGTGGAAGCATCGGAGGAATCGACAGTGAAAACCGAATCCAAACCGATGCGCTTCAAAAGGCTTTTGAGAATGTCAGGCAGCTTGCCGGAGACGGTCAGGTAATCCTGATTCGCGTCCGGCTGCAATATCTTCGCCGCCAACATGCCAGTCCACGATTGGCCGATCCACGTGGCCGTGGACACGCCACCGGAAACAGTCACACGACGGTCGACGATCCGGCCGCCCACGTCACTGCCGTCAATCCAGAAATACCAGCCACGTTCGATTCCCGGCGCATCCAGATCGTCGATGGTCAGTTCGAAATCGTTTTCGTCCGTGCCGCAAGCCCAATCCAACATCACCTGCGATATGCTCGCACGTGGCGTCAGCTTGCCGTCGGCGAGGATAACGTCAGCCAAGGCACACCTCCCGAGACGTCATACAGGGTCAAATCGATGCCATAATTGCCGGAAACCGTCAACAGCATTTCAATCCACGCTCTCCATGAGGAGAGCGACTCCATGCAAGGCTCCCTCGGACATCTCCTGCGAATTTCAATCCACGCTCTCCATGAGGAGAGCGACGTGTCGCGGCACGCTTGGACGATCGCAGAGGAAGCATTTCAATCCACGCTCTCCATGAGGAGAGCGACCGAGCTTGCTGGCGCTACCCTCATACCAGCAGTCATTTCAATCCACGCTCTCCATGAGGAGAGCGACTAGGCCGGGGCGTTTGACGAGCGCCTGCATCGATTTATTTCAATCCACGCTCTCCATGAGGAGAGCGACGCGCGGTTATCATCCACAACACAACTGCAATCGCACATTTCAATCCACGCTCTCCATGAGGAGAGCGACCTACCCGCTACGATTCGCATACCGTACGTATATAATTTCAATCCACGCTCTCCATGAGGAGAGCGACATACAGCGCAGGAGAAAGCGGAACACCAACGCGACATTTCAATCCACGCTCTCCATGAGGAGAGCGACCCCATCCGTATCGGCAACGCCATCCGATACGCGATTTCAATCCACGCTCTCCATGAGGAGAGCGACCAATGGGTCAGGCCAACAGAATCATGCCACTGCATTTCAATCCACGCTCTCCATGAGGAGAGCGACTTATAAGCGCCACATACCCTTGACCGTCGAATACGATTTCAATCCACGCTCTCCATGAGGAGAGCGACGGCTCCACCATCGTCAACATCTTCAACTCGGCAGCATTTCAATCCACGCTCTCCATGAGGAGAGCGACCACCGAACCATTGACTCAGGTGGTCATCAACGCATTTCAATCCACGCTCTCCATGAGGAGAGCGACGGCTTTAAGCGGTTAAAATGAGCTCGGATAAGCTCAATTTCAATCCACGCTCTCCATGAGGAGAGCGACTCAAAAACCATGACGTCAGCAGCGTTAAGATGCGTATTTCAATCCACGCTCTCCATGAGGAGAGCGACGGGCGAGGCCGGCGACATCAAGGTAGTCGGCAAATTTCAATCCACGCTCTCCATGAGGAGAGCGACTCTGATTTGCCTTGCCGATCTGCGCCGCGAAACCGATTTCAATCCACGCTCTCCATGAGGAGAGCGACGCAAGGGCGACAAACAGCGCATAGTGCCCATAAGCATTTCAATCCACGCTCTCCATGAGGAGAGCGACAGTGCAGCTGGACATTTTTGTCCGCTTTTTGAGACGCAAGCCAGCTGCCTAGCTTTAAGCATATCAAACAACACCGCCGATACGACGAACAACATGTCTAAAACGAGCAACTGGCTTTCTGTCTCATTTTAATGTCCATTATTTAGTTTTCAAAACGCCCCACGAAAATCACAATTCGGATTTCGATAGTTTTTCAGGTGCGAAAGACGTCCCTTATCATGAGCGCTTACACTTCGCACAAACACCGTTCCAAGACCGGCCACCTTGCCGAAAACACAATACTGCTGGCTAGAAAACACACTCTGAATACCGGACGGCACACTCAAACGCTCAACCCAGCATACCCCACACCATATCGTTATGGCACCATGCCATTTTGCCTGTGCTATATCATCATCACATCATTAACCGGCAAACTCCGTTCACGTCCATAATGCTCAATCCTATCCGCATATCGAGCGCCAAGTTTATAAAAGCGCAGGCTGTCCTCATCGGTATTGGCAATCTTCAGCAAATCGTGCACCAACACCAGATAATCGGAAGGACTCACCGAGCATTCGAAAACACTGTTCTGCACACGCTGTCCGTATTTCACGCATGTCTTCGCCACCAAACGAAGACGACGCTTCCCCTCAGGGGTTTCCGTACTCACATCGTACGCAACCACAACCATCATGGTTTTTCACCTCCAATAACGTATCACCACGAATCATCGCATACCGCCACACACAGCTACGCACCTTTTACTTCCACATAAATGGCGGGTAATCATCAAGATCACCCCGCAACGATCGAGCTAGCAGCAGCGCTTGCACATACGGAACCAACCCCCATGAAATTTTTTCTTGCAGGAACGGATGAAGAATCTGATCGCTCTTCTTTTTCTGCCACGCCGTAAGCACTTTCTTCCGCCCGGAATCAGACAGCAGCACACCACCATTCTCCCGTATTTCAAAATCCCCCGGCTTAACAGCGCCTGTATTAACCAATGTCAGCACAAAGCGGTCAGCCAACACCGGGCGAGACTCTTCAACCAGATCCAATGCCAGAGAGGCTCTCCCGGGCCGATCCGTATGCATAAAACCAACATACGGATCCAGCCCCACGCCTTGCAAAGCCGCAATGCAATCATTCGTCAATATGGAGTAGCAAAAAGACAACAATGCATTTAGTCTGTCCAGCGGAGGCCTCCTCGACCTATTGGTAAAAAAGAAATCATCTTTATTCTTCAGGACCAAATCGTCAAAAGCGTAGAAATAATCTTTGGCAGCAAGCCCTTCGACACCCCTCAACTCATCAACCGTCAAACTTTTCCGAGCTTCTAACAATGCCGCCGACAATTTGCCGCTCTGCTCGGCAAGTCGGTCAATATTTACCCGCAAAGCATGATCACGTTTCGTACGTTCGAGCACCCATTTCGCATTGTAAAGTTTTCCAACAATGAAAGATTTCGCGTAACACAAAGATTTTTGTTCGTCATCCGCGACTCGAAATTGTTCACGGCGAAGTAGCACATTACGATTCTCCTCCCCTAACACGGAACAGTAATAATGGCCTCTCGGTGAATAGAATGCCATAGAAACGCCCAGTTTGCCGCAGCGCCCCATAAGAGCAGGCGAAGCACCCTTATACGAGAAACACATGATTCCCTCAATTGACCGTAACGGCACTTTCGCCAAGGTTTTGTCATTCTGATGAATCACAACATTGTCGTTCTCCAAAGCAAGATAGGCATCTTCCGTCATCACAAACAGCGTGTTTAACAGCTGCTTCATCACTCCCCGCTTTCCTTGAGCCGTTCTTCGATATATGCTTTTGCCGATTTCACCTTCCGTAATTCAGGCAGGCACAAATCCCGTAGAGAACATGACGAACACGATCTGGTCTGTTTCACTTTAGGAGTCCATCCGCGGGAGAAAAGATCATGCATTTGCAAGAAGTCAGCTTCGACCATGTTGCGAAGATCTTCGTCCAATTTTACCCGCTCACGACGTTTTGTCTGCCGATAGAACAAAGCACCTTCAGGAATATCACACGCGAGCATTTCTTCCAAGCACATCGCTTCCGCGCATAGCTGTAAACGATCAGCATCAATCGTTTTGGATTTGCCGTGTTTGTATTCAATCGGATATGGCAACCACAATCCATCTCTTCCGTGAAGCGGAACACCATCATTAGACTTATGGAATTCCACAACATCACAGGCTCCAGTTATGCCGAGCGCTCGCGAATAGACTCTCAAATCCCGCACGATCAGCGTATCGCCGCGAGATTCAGAAGCCGCATAATCGTGGGCGCGTTCATGTTCCAGATGCCCAGCTGTGGTCAAATAATTCTCTGACCACAGCTGTTCGATATGGATAAGAGCCCACTGTCGTTTGCAGAATGAGAAATGCTGGATGCCCGAAAGGGCCAGCCAATCTTCTTCCGGATATCCTTCTGGCCCTTTCATACAACACCCCTTACTCTCTCAATTCCAAACGCTTCAGCGTCCTTCAATCACTTCGTACCGCAAGTCGGGAATAGAAGATCCATTCACTGTCACCGTTCCGTCCACATTAACGGAAACGGAACGATGAACTTTGGCGGAAGAGTATTGCCCTGACTTGCTGTTGTGCGTGAACCACACAACGTCCAACACTTCCATGGACCCCGCAGGACGAGCCGAACTTTCATCATTCTCAAACAACGTGACGAGAGCTTCCTTGATTTTTTCGGCGTCTTCTGCAGTAAACCCGGTTTTTTCGGCAAGCTGTGGGCTGATGCTGCCATACGTCGCATACACCGCACGGCCGGAAACACGGTATTTCATTCCCATGGTATCGGAGGATTTCTTACCGGTGTCCGTGGTTTCACTGTTCACTGACTTAGTGATCTGCACGTCGTCAATGGCGATGGGTTCAACCGAGAACGCAGCCTGAATGGAAACCGGACCGCGCACGCCCAAGGAAACTTCGTCAACATCCTTAGCTTTTTTGAATGCGAATACTTGTCCGAACGCACGTACGTCAAGCCACTGTTCGCACACTTTCTGGAACACCAGGTTCTTCTGTTTCTGCTCTTCTTTCGGCAAGGTTTTCAAATATGTGTTGAAACGGTCCGACAATGATTTTGCGCCGTCATCGGAACGGTCATCGGACTGCACGAAAATCGTTTCACCAGCATCTTGCAGGCGATTGCGAATCTTCCTTTTCAGTGCAACGTCAGAAACCTCGCCCAGCCCTTCCGATGTGGTTCGTGGACGATTGCCATTCAACGGATCACCATTAGGATTGGCATTATTAGACGCAAAAACGACTGCGAAATCAATCTTGTTTTCCAAAGCTACCATGATATGACTCCTTAACTTTTTCTTTGATAATCAACGTCGATAACTTCAAAAACTAAACACTAGTTTTCTTTGCTCTTCTGGGATGCTTCTTGCGCTTTATGCATAGACTCCCTTCGCTGGCATGAATAACCGAGCAGAAAGAGCGGTGAAAGTGCACGGTTATCTTCGAAGTCTCCTTCTTTGAAAAGCGCCATGACCTCATCCACGCTGTTCTGGAACCAGGGCGCGCCATTCGCCGATTTCAGGTAGGGCATCAGTTGCTTCCACAGCGTTCCCCATGTTGTAAACGGCTTTGCGACGAAATTGCTCATGAGCTTAACGGCATTGGTCGGACGGGTGTCACTGATTCCTTGCTTATACAGGACACCGTTTTCAAAGCGGTCCGCGAGTGCCAGCAATCTCCCGTATAAGTAGTCGCGGTCATTTCGTGTTGGTTCAAGGTACATGGATATCGTGTCCTCCTGTTTGTTTTGCTTCCTCGCGTCGTCAATGTAATGTTTTTTCCATAGGCTGCATGCGATTTCAAAATCTCTTAGCCATGCTCCTGGAGCGTCATATCCCATAGGTTTAGTGACTCTGTGGTATGTGGCGTCCAATATGAAGCGGGGAAGCGATTCTCCTCCGAACATGCATTCTATAAGCTGCTTTTTCGTGTTTTTCGCAAAACGTTTATAGGCTTTGCTGCTTCTGTCTGACACGTCATATGCGCAGCTGATGATGTCGGCAAATGGTGGCGCACCTTCATATGCGACAAACTTCTTTTTTTCTTTGTCGTACATTTTCAACGGCCATGCCGCATCAACATGCCACCGCAGGATACTTTCGACATATTCGTCTTTTGAAAGTTCACGATAATATGTAACGCTCAAACGCCCTGATGTCGCCGCATCCAGAATGACAATCATCATTGGGTCGGCATGCTTTTTGAGTTTGTTAGCATTGCCATATCCGCGTAGTACCTTCGAAAAAACTTGTGCGTATTGAAAGTTTGTTGCGGTCAGCGCATCTGCAATATCGTTGCGGGGAGCTTCCGGCTCGTCCACATCCGATGAGAACAAAGAGCCAAAATCATAAGAACCTTCCTGAGGGTCAAGCTTCGGCTTTTCGTTGGGGTTTTTCACCGAGCAGATGACTATGGCCTGGGTATCGGTAATCGTTCCATGATTATTGACCAACCATTGCAGCGTCGAATGTATCTTCTGCGATGTTTCACCATCGACTTGCAAAGCCTCCTCTTTGGATGCGAAGCGCCCTCGATAGGTGAAATTCGTTGAATCGTTTGCCGATAACAGTTTGGCGTTGCCATTTACGCTGACAATTTTCTTAGGGAAGTTCAATATCGGAGCATATAGGTCCTCTCCGAACATATCCTTCCCTTTTTTCTGTCGATCATGGTACAAATAAGAAATCCATTGCGCCTGTATATCGGGATCGTTCGAGACATCTGAGTTTTGCAGCCCAATTTCAACTTCGAAGCAAACACCTGCTTTCCGGTCTTTTTCGGTTATTTCCACATTGAATCGAGCGGCTTCTTCGCTGATGCTGTGTTCCGAGACGCATCGATAGATGGCATTGAGTTTGACGTTGTCGCCTTTCCAAGCGGCAAGCTGCTCCAAATACATGGAGGTTTTCTCCTTGTCGAAATGCAAGTCGAGATATTGGAGCTGATCAAACAGAGGATGCGGTACCGGCTTGATGGTGCGTCCCATGGAACTTTCTGTGCACGGGATAACAATCGTTTGTTTTTCCCTCAGAAGCCGTAGTATCTCACCATTCTCGTTTACCCCTAGCGTCAATAGTGTCGGAAGTGTCGTATGCCCCGGAGGAATCAAGGCTTTCCTAATGTCAAGTGTAGAACCGTCGCCACTTCTCGGAATTTTTCCGGCGGCGTTGTGCACAGATTCGTTGATAAGCAACAGATTGTTCGACAGGCTCATCACTCACTCCTCTCCCACCGGCTGCAGATTGCTCCCCAAAGCGAATTCCTTGACGCTCTGGTTTTTCCTGATAATTCGTCCATCCAATTTCGTGGATTCCGGACGCTCAAATTCGATGATGCCGTCGGACATAACAGGCGACCAGAATCGGGCGATAAAATCGTGGTCCTCGTTTTCATCCGGATACGTGAATCCATGGAACATGTATCCCATATTCCACTCGCCATAACCGTCATAAAACCCTTCGCCAGATCCGAACTCACATGGTTCCACATACCCCTGGCACTCGCGCGTCCCCAAGAATACGTCTCGGCGACCGCCTTTCTGAACGGATCTCAAGGCGATATTATGATGTTTGTTTTCGTCGCGGTCAGCGACAAGATCTTCACGCTGATCATTCCATTCGAAATGAGCCAAAACCTGATAACGCACGTCTTTGAGATACGTGTAGTACGAAAGATCATTGCCACCGCTCATTTTGATGGGTCGAATTCCCTTTCCTTCAGTCTGAACTCTGTTCATCACACGAACAGCGTCAATAACCCACATAAAAGTTGGCTTCCAATAGATGCTTTCCGTAATGCCTTTCAAAGCTTGGTACGTTGGCACCTGATACGAAAATTTCTCACCCCCAACACGTGTTGCTGCTTCCGAGAACAACGCATATCTGCCTGATACCTCATATTCAATTGAGTTGCGATGTCGTTGCATATAACTCCTTCGTTAATCGTTCCCTCAACCAGCCACTGTCAATATAGCACATTTTACGCTTATTGTACATAGAACTCTTTGAGTGTTTCTCAATCAACAATCAACCAGTTATTCTTGTATAAGTAGGTTTTCCTACTGTCGCCACATTCATGGCGTGGATTGAAAATATGTACAACATGCGTATTTACCAAACGAAACTCTCCTGCAGATTCCCATCGACCTGCAGGAGAACCACTGCCCTTTCATATCATCAACAGAGACATGTCCGTCTCTGTCACCACGCCATATTCGCCTTTGTAATAATCCCCATTCAGAACGCAAATATCGAAATCCTCGCTAGCGATGGAAATCGCATGTTTTTCGTTCAAAATCTTGTATTCGTAATCGAAAAGGGAAACCGTGTATTCCTGTAGCCGCCGCAGAATCGCAATCTTCTCCCTCAACTCACCGTGGCCCAACATATCCAGTAATTCCATCGCATTGCCATAGGGAACCACAACATTGTGCGTGATTTTCGGAATCACACGATATTCATTGCCGACCGTTTTGAACGCCTGGGCAAAAAACGGATTGTATCTCTCCCCCATCGTATTGTTCTCGAATTGCTTACGTTGGCTTTCGTTGTATGCCAGCAACTCATAAATCGTTTTTCCAGCGTTTTCCTTTTTCCAAAGCGGACCATCCAGCAAACTATTGCCGCCATCTCGATCCTCACTTTGAAGCAGCATGCCATAAAACTCATTGAGCATGCCAGTAGAAAGCAGATCAGCATCAGGATGCTCACCCATAATCTGCAAAGTGAGCTTTTTGCCTCTGTGAATCTCTGGAAGATAGTCCTTGAACCTTTCCTCACCTTGCAACGGATAGACATACACATCCTTGATTTCTTTCGATTCACCATTCCTGTTGCACCTGCCAGCCGCTTGCATAATGCTATCCAGACCAGCCATCGCCCTGACTACGCATGCGAACGAAAGGTCCACTCCCGCTTCGATAAGCTGCGTGCTTACGCAAATCACCGGCTTGGAATCATGAGGATCAGTTAACACCTTTATTCTCGCTAACTGGTCTGCCCTATGTTTGCCACACATGGCAGTACTCAAATGAATCAACTCAAACTGCCCGTCAGCATTGAGCTCTTGCAAACACTGATACATTTTGCGCGCTTCACTCTTCGTGTTGACGATAGACAGACAATTGCCGTTCCGAAGTGCCTGCTCATATATGATGTTCGCAAGTTCCTCGCAACTCTTGCTTTCCTGTGAAGCAATAATCCGGGTACGCTTGAGCTTCTCTTCGTAACCATCAGTATTGTCGATAAGATCAGGCTCGTCTGACAGACGCAGATTCTTTCGCGCCGTTCGTTCCAATAAAGGCTGCGTAGCTGAGCACAGCAGAATAGTCGAGTCCAATATCGTCGAAAGAAAACTCACAACTTCATTAAACGGATTGATGATATTCAATGGAAGCGACTGAATCTCATCAAAAATGATGACGCTATTGGCCATGTTGTGGAATTTACGAAGTTTCGTACCACGCGCCGACATAACCGTTTCCAAGAATTCGACCATCGTAGTCACGATGATCGGATTATCCCAACGTTCAGACGCCAGTTTACGTTGACGTTCCTTCGCATCCTCTTCCTCACTTGTGCCGATAGAGCCCGTGTTACCGGAATTCTGAAGGCCCGCGGTGGAGTAATGCTCCAGCACAATATTGCTGTCAGCATCCAGACCAAGCATATTCCGGAATGTTGCCACGGTCTGTGACGTAATAGACAAGTACGGAATCACATAAATGATTCGTCTTTTCCCTGTTTCCAAAGCATGATGCAAGGCGAAATTCAACGAAGCCAACGTTTTACCGCCTCCGGTCGGAACCGACAATCGGTAAATCCCTGTCTCTCTGCTCCCAGCCTGACGGCACTGTTCCGTAATCTGTTGACGGATTTTATTGATTTCGGATGTCGAATCGAATGATTTCATGCTTTCGTCAAGACGGCGAATCAGTTCCGACCAATCCGCCTTGATTGGATGATATTGCTCTTTCGTCTCAAAATAAGCCGTATCTGTTCTATCGGCATCAATCAAACGAGAATAAACGTATTTAACTAGTAATCCCGAGTAGAAATAACGACTATCTTTCGACAATTTCAGCAATTTAGTTCGTCCTGCAAAATCGAAAACATCTTTTTCGGCCTGCTGGAAGGTGTCTTGCAAGTCGAGATCCAAATCATGTAGCCCCTGTTTGATTTCCCCATACGCATATTTAGGATTCTGTTTATCTGCTTCCGTAAAACCTGTGAGAAAAGCCTCATCACCGATTTCATTGATGCAATCAGGAAGCTCTCCATGATGTTTTGCAATAACAAGTTCAAGAATCTCTTTCACGATTTCCGCTGCCGAATTCGAAATCGGCAGGTCATTGACGACGAACGCACCCTGCCTCGCATGAGGAATCTCACCACGACGTCCCTTGCCTGATATCAGATACGTTTGAAACTGTTGCGCGACCTTTCCAACATCATGCAGGAGCGCCGCCATTCGCGGAATCTGAGAAAACTCCGATTCATAGCTTTCCGCTAAGTCACCCGCATTGTGAAGATGGTCACGCAACGTCTGCACACCGCCATCCGCGTCCTTGTGCGCCAGCAAAGTCATAATCTGCTCCTTCACAGATATGTTCAAGCACCCCTACATTACCATAGCGTTACAGTTCTCACGAGCATTGCAACGAGGTTCGGCATATAGAGACAGAAGACTTTCAAGTGGAATAATCCGCATATACGCATACTCATTGGTATACCTATTCATATCTTTCCATTTTCAATTCCAAATGGAAAGATATGAATATTTTTTGCGTTAGCTACATTTAACCGAATAAGTGTAGCTAAATTCCGCGTTAGCCACATTTATTCGCACATAGAAAAACCGGACAGCGGATTCTTGGAATCCACCCACTTGGGCGAACCCATTGAATCCGCCGTCCGGCGGCGCGACTGCTTCTCAAGAATGTGTGCTTGACTCACATGGATGGTACTGAGAACCATTCGCTTAACGATCTGTTTCCGTGCGCGCCAACCGCGTAAGGAACGCGGCTGCGCGGCACGGACACAAATCAAGTCTTGAGTGGACTCGAGCCGCGGTGGGCAACGCCACGGCGGCTCGAAAGCCAAGGGATTACTCTAGCCGCAGCTTGGAATAATCGCAAGCCGACCAAACTTCGGTTCAGGCTTTGGCGACTTCCACGCTGAGCTCGGTGCCTTCCTTCACGTCGAAGGAGGTGGCGAGCGTCTCGGAGGCGATGAGATCCTTGAACTGCTCGACCTTCGCCACGTCATCGGCCGGCACGGTCAACGTCAGCGCGATGCGGTCGGAGATTTGCAGATCGGCGGCCTTACGGGCATCCTGCACAGCGCGAATCACGTCGCGGGCGTAGCCTTCGGCGATCAGATCATCGTTCAGCTCGGTGTCGAGGATCACGAAGCCACCGGTCGGCAGCGCGGCGGAAACGGAGTTGGCGGCCTCTTCGGCGTTCTTCTCCTCCACGCTGTTGATCAGCTCGTATTCGCCTTCCTCAAGCACGATCTCACCGTTCGGAGTCTCACATACCGGAGCGCCTTCGGCGTTCACATGCCATGCGCCGGACTTGGAAGCCTTGATGGCGAACTGTACGTCCTTGCGCAGGCGCTTGCCTGCCACGCGAGCGTTCACGCGCAGCTCGTTGATGATCTTCAAGCCTTGGGCTTCGGCATCCTCAAGCGTGCACAGTTCAACGTTCTTCACGTTCAGTTCGGATTTCAGAATCTCGTCGTATGCGGCCACGGCATCAGTGTTTTCCACCACCACGGTCAGCTTATGCAGTGGCTGGCGCACGCGGATCTGCTTCGTCTTACGCATCGACAGGGTGCCGGACACGACCTCGCGCACCTTCTCCATCGCGTCAACCAGAGCCGGATCGTCAACGAGCACACGGCCCAGTTCGGTCGCTTCGCCAGTCTGCTCGTCGGCAAGGAACGGCCAGTCGGCCAGATGCACGGATTCGCCGCCGGTCAGACCACGCCACACGGCTTCCGCTTCCATCGGAGCGAGCGGTGCGATCACGCGCATGAATGCTTCAAGCACGGTGTACAGCGTGTTGAACGCGTTCGCATCCTCATTCCAGAAACGGTCACGATTGTTGCGGATATACCAGTTGGTGAGCATGTCGATGAAATCAGACACTGCTTCGCAAGCGTCGGAGATCAGGAAGTCATCCAGCGAGCTTTGCGTCTTTTCGATCAGACGGCGGGTACGTGCCAGCAGGTAGCGGTCCATTTCCGGCAGTGCGGCGACCTCATCGGCACGCAACGCACGAGCATCGAAACCGGCACCATTATTAGCAGCGTTCGCATACAGGGTGAAGAAGTAGTACGAACTCCACACTGGCAGCATGACCTGACGCACGGTGTCGCGAATGCCATCGGCGGTCACGATCAGGTTACCGCCGCGCAGGATCGGCGAACTCATGAGGAACCAACGCATGGCGTCGGAGCCGAAATCGTTGAACACACCGTTCACATCCGGGTAGTTGCGCAAGTGCTTCGACATCTTCTGACCATCGGAACCGAGCACGATGCCATGGCAGATCACGTTCTTGAACGCCGGCTTGTCGAACAGTGCGGTCGCCATGATGTGCAGCACGTAGAACCAGCCACGGGTCTGGCCGATGTATTCCACGATGTAATCGCACGGGAAATGCTGTTCGAACGTTTCCTTGTTCTCAAACGGGTAATGGTACTGGGCGAAACTCATGGAACCGGATTCGAACCAGCAGTCCATCACGTCGGTGATGCGGTGCATGTGGCTCTTGCCGGTCGGATCGTCCGGGTTGACGCGGGTCAG
>OLRA01003779.1_pt1 | contig 12795 bp, 10 predicted proteins | sample 1673011 | NCBI WGS metagenome assembly OLRA01 (sample SAMEA3136746, study PRJEB25190) | human gut metagenome | reverse complement strand
CCTGTCACATTTCCATCTGTGATTGTGAGTATGCGGTCTGCATATTCTGCCATCTGCCTGTCATGTGTAACCATAACAATAGTCTGCTGATACTTAGACGCTGCCAGAGTAAGCATTTGGGCAACTGTTTCTGCACTCGCCGCATCAAGATTTCCGGTCGGCTCATCAGCGAATATAACTGAAGGATGGGTAATTAATGCCCTTGCAATTGCGACTCTCTGCTGCTCACCACCTGACATCTGTGCAGGGAATTTATCCTTACAATAATCTATGCCAAGTGATTCCATTAATTCAGTGACTTTCTCCTCATCAGCTTGCTCACTGTCAAGAATTAACGGAAGTATTATATTTTCATATGCTGTATATTCAGGAATCAGCTTATAATCCTGATATATGAACCCAATATGCGTGCGTCTGAATTTTGCCAGTTCTGAATTCTTAAGATTACTTATGTCTTTTCCTGCTATGTACACCTTTCCTTCGTCTGGCTTGTCCATTGTTCCAAGAATTCTTAACAGAGTTGACTTGCCTGAACCACTTTTGCCGACAATCGCGGTAAATTCTCCCTTTCTTACCTCAATATCACACCGGTTCAACGCATTAATCTTCACCTGTCCTGCTGTGTAAGTTTTGGATATACCTTTTACGCTTAATATTATGTCCATACGTCTCCCCCTCTCATCCCCGATTTCTATCTGGGATAATTATATCTTACAAAACTTACACCCAGCTTACATGGACTGATATTTCGTCTTTAATCTGTACATCGGAAGCGTCACAACAAACTCAGCTCCGCCATACTTTTCACTGTTTCCTGCCTTTATGCTTCCATGATGTGCCTCAATAATAAGCTTTGACAGGTTAAGTCCGATACCTGCCTTAAAATCCGCCGCACTGCCATTAGTCTCAAATCTATTGAATATGCTGTTAAACTGCTCCGTACTTAACCCTTTGCCATTATCAGCAATCGTAACTACGCAGTCATCATTCTTTCTTGTTACATCAACATATACCTTAGTATTGTCATCTGCTAAATATTCCGCACAATTGTCGAGAAGATTAATGAAACACTCAACAATCCAGCCTTCATCTGCATACATACACAATTTTTCGTCACCATAATCTGTGGTAACTCTATTTCTGTCTACAACACTGCTGTTAATGCTTTCCTGAAGTATTGCCGCAACATCAACCTCATCACTTGTCATGACAACCTTTCCTGCCTCAAATCGGCTTATATCAAGCAGCTTCTTTATAAATGTTTTGATTCTGAACGCATTACCTGTGCAATCAGCTATCTCCTTACGCCGCGGACTGTCATCACATTTTTCCTCAAGCATTTCCAGTTTCATAGTTATAATTGCCAGCGGCGTCTTAATCTGATGTGCTATATTTTCAATAAAATCCTGCATCTTCTGATGCTGCTCTTTATTGTAAATGTGTTCGTTATCTAACTGCTTAGAAAGCCTCTCGTTATCTGCATATACATCGCACACTTTCTTTACAAAGCCCTTATGTCCAAGTCTGTAACAGTTATATAATCCTGAACCGAGTGCAATTAAAAGGACTGCTGTTATTGCTATTAAAGCATACATTTCTCCATTAATTCTGCTCACATACGAAAAGCCATGGCTGCCGTATCCGGCACTTTCCATGGCTGTTCTACCCGCTCTGATATTGTTATCCGTTATCCCTGATGAAAACATTTTTCGTACAAATGTTTCACCATATGCATTATCATGTAAATACAATGCACCTGCCAATGCCTGCTCTTTAAGCCTGTAATACACTATAATTCCGGCTATAACAGCCGCATTAATCAATCCATATATAACAACGAAAACAGTCTGTCTTTTCCTGAATGCAGACAGTTTCTTCTTAACCATATTATCCATAAATCCCCCTGAAAGTTATTAGTCAATCCACCTGTAGCCCACATTTCTTATAGTCTCAATGTATTGCTGATGCTTCTCACCATATGTTCCAAGCTTTGCTTTTATTCTGCTCATCGCAACAGTCAGCGTGTTATATTCCACAAAATTACCGTGAATATCCCATATCTTCTCGTATATAACTTCACGCCTTACGACTTTTCCTTTATTCTCTATAAGTATTCTTACAATATCGAATTCGTTAGTTGATACATTTAATTCTTCACCACAGCGGCTAATCTTATATCTATCAAAATCGACAACAATATCACCCTTCTTATAGATATTTCCTGCATTGAACATGCTTCTTCTTAAGTTGGCACTTATTCTTGAAAGCAGTTCCTTCGTATAAAACGGCTTTGTTATATAATCATCTGCACCTATATCAAGCCCCGTGACTATCTCATCCTCATTATCACATGAAGTTAAGAAAATAACTGGCACTTCGCTTGATTTTCTTATCTTCCTGCATATATCAAATCCACTTCCATCAGGCAGCTTGACATCTAACAGAAACATATCAATCTGTGGATTGCCAATATATTTATCCGCTTCATCGCAGCTTCTGGCAGTAACTATCTCATACCCCTTCTCAGTCAGCAGCATTTTAAGGCTTTCACATAATTCCTTCTCATCTTCAACAACAGCTATCATAACTTCCGTTCCTTTTCACATATCCTGTCATACTGCTTATACATTTTCTGCACCTCGTTTTCAAGCAGATAGTAATGCTTGATGTATGGAACAAGAAGGATAAGTATTGCAATTGCAAGGACAAGCAGAGGCATGCTTAATGCAGAGTCTATCGCCCCAACTATCACATATGCGCACACTGTCAGCAGCTCCAATATTGCAAATGTTATGGTTACAATCAAATGCACAAGCCTTTCATGCTGAAAGAATGCCACCTGTGTAAGATGCTCCTGTTTGATGTATTTCCAGTCGCAGTCTTCTTCTGACTGTAATAATGAATCTATGTATTTTCTGTATGTTAAAATACGGTTTTTCATGGTTAGCCTTCTTCCTTTAAAATGTCTATCTTATATTTCATCATCTACACTATTTAGTAAACGATCAAAATCACTCTGATATAAAGAATCCTGAATAACCCTGTATTTCTCAAATTCACTCTCTGCAAATTCTTTTGCTATCGCAGCTGTCACCTTTCCTTTATCTTGCAACACATCGGCATCATTGAATCTAAGAAATGCATCCAGCTTAGTTTTCCAGTCTTCCATAGTCATTGGAATATGTCTTCGTGCCTGTCTTGTAGCATAATCTAAATACATTGTTACTATTTCATTCAATTCTGTTATCTCTTCTTTTGCCAAATAGTTCTTGGCAATCGTAACATCCGTCTTTACAATCTTTCCGTCTGGTGCGTTTTTCCAAGATGTAAGCCCCATATGTTCTTTATTATGATCGGCCCTTGCAACTATCACTTCTGCTGCCGTATTTCCATGTACGGCATAGTGCATCTTATTCTGAACTGTCGCATAAAACTCCTTTGTTACTACAGAATTTTTATCATAATCAACAGCAGTTGCATATATATCTGTAATCTTTTGATAAAACCTCCGTTCACTTGCTCTGATTTCTTGAATTTCAGCTATTAAATGTTCAAAATAATCTTCATCAAAAATCTGACCATTAATCAACCTGCTTTTGTCTAACACATATCCCTGTTTTGTAAATGCTTCCAAAACCTTTGTCGCCCAAACTCTAAACTGTGTCGCCCTTTCAGAATTAGTTCGATATCCAACAGCTATGATTGCAGCCAATGAATAAAACTTATACTTGTATTCTTTTCCATCATCTGCAGTTTGTGCAAATTTTGCACAAACTGAATTTTCATCAAGCTCTCCATCTTTAAATATGTTACTTAAATGCTTTGAAACGACACTTCTATCAACATCAAAAAGTTGTGCTATCGCCTTCTGAGTAAGCCATACATCATTATTCTGCACTCTTACTTCAATTCCATCATCTCCTGCATCTCGGGTAAATACCAGAAAATCCACTGTACTATTTCTTATTTGTATTTTTTCGCTCATTCAGACATACCTTTCTTTTCTATATTGCACTAATAAGAAGCATATTTAAACTACCTTCCCGATATCGCACTCTTAAACCATCTTCCCGTCTCAGACAAATCACCATCACTCCAGCCGCTCTTGGCACTGCAGCCAGATGATATAAGTGCTGATGTCTCTGCCTTATTGCTAAGACTCCATGCAATAAAACTCAGCTGATTGCTGTTCATGAAGTCAAGCCACTCGTTGGCAGATGCATAATCTATTCCACCATTGCCTGATGCGTCACATATACTACATTCACTGATAAACACTGGAACTCCTGCATTAAGTGCTGTGCTTATCTTATTTCTTATATTTTCTTTATGTGTTCCTGCATAAAAATGTGCCACATACATAACATTTCCATCATCAAGCGTATTGCCAACAACGCTGTCAACATCCTGTGACCATGTGTTAGTTCCTACAAGTATAAGTGCATGATCGTCGAATTGTCTTATTGTGCCTATTACAGTCTCTGCATATGGCTTAATGTCTGAATTCCAGTCAGCACCAACAGGTTCATTACATATTTCATATATTACATTGTCATGGCCTGAATACTTAGATGCCATTTCTGCAAAGAAATCACATGCCTCCTGTGTGTGTCTTGATGGTGCATAATTAAGCACATGCCAGTCTATGATTACATACATTCCAAGCTCTGTTGCATAATTAACACCGTTATCAATAATCTGCTTTAATGCCGCTTTGTCTCCACCTGAAAGATATCCATTATATTCTTCAGGATACATAGCAATTCTCACTACATTTGCACCCCAATCGTCCCTTAAGGTTGCAAATGCATCATAATTAACATAGTCTGGAAACCATGATATTCCGTGTGTACTTACCCCTCTTAGCTGGATAATGTTACCTGATTCGTCAGTTAATTTCGTGCCGGATACCTGAAGTCTTCCTGTTGGAACTGTTGTGACTATGCCTGCATTGCTTCCTGTATCAGAGTTATTTCCTGAATCATTTCCAGAATCACTTCCACCCGGCTGTGCTGTATCATCTCCTGATGCTGTATTTTCCACCACTGTTGATTCTTCACTTGAATCTGCAATTTCTTCTCCCGCTTTATATGCCTTTCCATCATCAGCAAGCACTATCTCCATTCCCGATTCCAGCTTGAAATCAAGTGTATATTTCTTAAGCTCCTCCTTAGACGCGAAACTGATAATAAAGCCCACATTATTCATCTGCGCCTGACTCTCAATTATCTTATTATAATCAACCGGCACGACACTCCATTGTAAATCCGAAGTATCAACTGTACAATTCCAGCTCTGCTCCAATGTAGTGCCATTGGTAGTATTAATCTTAAATGTCCAGTCTGATATCTTTACATCCTCCTTATTATCAATAATAAGATCGTACTGTGCATAGAATCTGCCATTGCCCTCCCACGAATTAGACTGCTTAAACTGCATTGTTACAGATGTCTGTACCTGTTTTCTCTCATCTGCCTTAGCTGCCTCTGTCACAGAATCTGTCTGTTTCTCGTTATTCACTGTAGTTTCTTCATTAACATTTTCTTTATGTTTACCTGATTTTGATAATACTGCAAATGTAACAGCTAATCCTGTTACAATTATAGCTATAACTATTATTATACATAATTTCTTTTTATTCATCATATGTTTTCCCTCCCCATTTTTTATTATAGCAAAATATACAAAAATACACCATATCCTGCATTATAATCAGAATATGGTGTTAAAATTATCTTTTTTCTCTGTCAATATATTCTTTTTTAGTTACAAGACTCTTATATGCAGGACGTATTATCTTATCTGTAGTTATTAATTCTTCCAGTCTGTGTGCACTCCAGCCAACTATTCGGGCTATAGCAAATAAAGGTGTATATAACTCTCTTGGTATATCAAGCATATCATATACAAATCCACTATAGAAATCTATATTAGGACTTACTCCCTTATATATTTTTCTCTGTTCTGCAATAAGCCTTGGTGCAATTTTTTCAATATTATTATATAAAAGCATATCTTCATTGCGCCCCTTATCTGTTGCAAGCTGCTCCACGAATCCCTTAAACACTTTCTCTCTTGGGTCTGAGATAGAATATACTGCATGTCCCATACCATATATAAGACCTTTTTTGTCAAATGCCTGCTTGTTAAGCAATTTATCCAGATATGCAGCTATTTCTTCTTCATCTGCATAATCTTTAACATGCTCCTTAATATCATCCATCATATTCATAACCATAAGATTAGCGCCACCATGTTTCTTTCCTTTTAATGATGACATAGCTGCGGCAATAACAGAATATGTATCAGAACCAGAGGATGTTACAACTCTTGTAGTAAATGTAGAGTTATTACCACCACCATGTTCCATATGCAGCAGTAATGCAATATCAAGAACCCGTGCTTCCAAATCTGTAAAACATGTATCTGGTCTAAGCATTCTCAGGAAATTCTCTGCTATAGATAATTCCTTTTCTGGTCTGTGAATATACATGCTCTGATCCTTCTCGTAATGATTATAAGCATGATATGCATATGCTGCAATCATCGGAAATGTTGCAATAAGCTGCATACTCTGTCTTAACACATTAGGTATATCTAAGTTGTCTTTTTTCTTATCATATGAGCCAAGAGTCAGAATACTCCTGGTCATTGAGCCCATTATATCCGCTGTAGGAGCCTTCATTATAACATCTCTTGTAAAATTAGTTGGCAGCTTCATACACTCTGATAACTCATCACGGAATTCCTTTAACTGGTCATTGTCAGGAAGTTCTCCAAACAAAAGCAGATATGCTCCTTCTTCAAAAACATACTTTTTCCCTTTGCTTCCTGCAACAAAATCTCTTATATTGTATCCTCTGTATGACAGTTCTCCATCACATGGACACTTTTTACCATCACGGTATTCAAAAGCCTTTATGTCAGATATATTAGTAAGCCCTGTCAATACTCCCTGACCATTTTCATCTCGTAATCCACGCTTTACGCCATACTCCGAATACAGGTTCTTGTTGATACTGTCATTGTTTTCACAAAGAACCGCCATCTGCTCCATGTAATTATCCATATTGTTCATTCCCATTACCCCTTTCCTGCTACTCATTAAAATTTTTTATATTATTCATTTTCAGATAATATATTATTAAACTTAAACATAAATACTATCGTTGTTACAATAGCCGCAATAATATCACTTACCGGCTCTGCAAGAAATACAGCAAATACTTTATCTTGAAAAATCAATGGTAATATGAATATAAGCGGTATCAACAATATAAGTTTCCTTAAACATGCCAGTATAAGACTGACTTTTGCCTGTCCCAACGCCATAAAACTCTGCTGACAGCTTACCTGGAATCCCATTGCAAATATTCCTGCCATATATATTCTCAATGCCCATGCTGTATAATTCACAAGTACTTTGTCACTTGTAAATATACCGGCAAACAGCTGTGGTGTAAGCATCATAATTGCCCAGCTTATACATGTGAATATTACACATGCTTTAAACTGCGTAAAAAATGCTTTCTTAACCCTGTCATTATTCTTTGCTCCATAGTTGTAACTGATAACCGGCTGTCCACCCTGACATATTCCCTGTAACGGCATAACAATAAGCTGATAGTGCTTGTTATAATTGTCATTGCTCCTACCGCAAGGTCTCCGCCGTATCTGGAAAGACTTGAGGTAAAGCTGATTGACAAAATACTCTCTGTAGATAACATTACAAATGTTGATATTCCGAGTGCAAGACACGGTCCGATTATCTTCGCATCAAGTCTTAGGTTAGCTTTCTTAAGACGCAGTATTGTCTTGTTACCCGTCAGAAAATGCAGAATCCACACAGCTCCGACAGCCTGACTAAGCACTGTTGCCAGTGCTGCTCCTCTTACTCCCATATTAAATACAAATATAAATATAGGATCCAGAACAATATTAATCACTGCACCAATTACTGTAGTCAGCATGCTGATCTTAGCAAACCCCTGTGTTGTGATAAACATATTCTTTGTCATATGCAAGAATATATATTCTTGCATATGACAAAGCATATGGAAGCGTTGCATCACTTGCGCCAAACCATCTTAAAAGCTGTGGTGCTGATACATAAAACACCGCCGTCAATACAACCGCACATATCATTATAAATGTAAAACAGTTTCCTATAATTCTCTCAGCTGTATCATTGTCCTTCTTTCCCATAAATATTGCTGCCCTTGGTGCTCCTCCTGAACCGGCGAGCATTGCGAATGCATTAATAAGCATAAGTATAGGAGTAAAAAGTCCGACCCCTGTAAGAGCATTAGCCCCAATACCCGGAATATGTCCTATATATACACGGTCAACTATGTTATACAGCAGATTAACAACCTGTGCCACAACTGCAGGAATTGCAAGCGAAGCAAGAAGCTTTGATATATTTCCCTCTCCAAGATTTCTTGTCATATTATTATTCTTCATCATAAACCTCTTCGTTCTGTTTAATTGCCAGATGTCTTTCACACATATACTGACCATTAATTTATTTAACTATAATATCATTAATTATTTACATAGTATATAGATTTTTATCTGTTTACGAAATTTTCATAAATATCCACATTATAAAAGCTGCCACTCATTTACTATAAAGTGGCAGCTTTGGGATGACATTTTTATTATACTGATTTATTTGGTCTTATAACCAAATTCAGGAATTGTGCTCCATCTGTTACGGAAGTAGTGTGCAACCATCTTTGGTTTTCTGTCTCTTGTAAACAGTCCCTTCTTATTGCCTTGTACTCTTAACAGGCTCTGGCTTGTTGCAAAGTCTGCGAAGTTCCATGCCTGTTCACCTACAACAAAGTCGAATTCATCAAATACTTTATTATTCATCTCATAATATTCTACCTGATATTCTTCTGTATACATTACAGATGTTGTATCATGGAGTCCGCTCACTGTATCAGCTCCATATTCTGTGAACATAACAGGCTTTCCAAGTTTACCCCAGTCTGAAAGTTCTTTACGAAGTCCAGTCTCTGACACCTCAAGATCAGGACCACCAAAATACCATCCATAATATCTGTTAAGACAGATTACATCACTTAATTGAGATGAGCAGTCTGTATCAGCAGTTGTTCCCTGAACACTTACTAATGTACATGGTCGTTTCTGAGGATCTAATTCTCTTGCAAGATCATATAAAGGCTTAAAGTAGTCATATGCACCTTCTGCTGCTGAATCAGGTTCGTTAGCTATGCTCCACATAACAACACATGCATGATTCTTATCTCTTGATATCAAATCACGGATAACATCCTTATGATGTTCCTGTGTCTGCACTCCATGCTCCTTATCAAATGTTCCTATTCTCTCTCCACCAAAATTAGCTCCTCCGCCGAACTGAAGATTGACTCCTACTGCTGTTGTTTCATCGATAACAACAATACCTTCTTCATCACAAAGTCTCATCATCTCCTCGCTATAAGGATAATGGCTTGTTCTGAAGCTGTTAGCATGCTGCCACTTCATAATTGATATATCCTTTGTATTCATAGGAAGATTTATTCCACGTCCATTAGGAAATGTATCTTCATGCTTTCCGTAACCTTTAAAGTAAAATGGCTTTTCATTAATTAAAAACTTTGTGCCATCTACTCTTACACTTCTTACACCATATGGAAGTGTATACACATCCTGTCCTGCTGTAACCTTTATCTTATAAAGATAAGCATTTAATGGCTGCCATAATCTTACATTACTTATCTCAAATGTGCCTTCTGACCCTTCTGTTTCTGAAAGCTTTGTGCCTTCTTCATCAAATAATTCAACTTTACATGTTATGTTGTTGTAATCTTTTCCTTTAATTTCAACATTATAATTAAGTACTGCCGATGGTTCTTCTTTTGTGAAATCAATATCAGCTGTAACTGTAATATCATTGATATATGTCTCAGGTGTTGTGTAGATTTTTACAGGTCTTGTAATTCCACAATAATTAAAGAAGTCAAAGTTAGGATTGTTCTGTGGTTTGTCAGATGCACCTGCACCCATGCCCCCCATCATTCCACTCATCATGTTAGCCTTACCACCAACTGGCAGAGTTGTGTAATCAATAACATTATTAACCGCAATGGTAAGGAGATTATCACCATCCTGTAAATGATCATTTAATTCTACTTCAAATGGAAGAAATCCTCCTTTATGCTCACATATCAGTTTGCCATTGAGATAGATCATGGCATAATGTGTAACTGCTGCACAACGCAGTACAATTCTCTGGCTCTTTACATATTCTGGAACTGATATATTTCTCTGATAAAATACCCATCCATAATGATCTCTGAAATCTGTCCCCTCCTTAAGATCATTATAAGAAGCTGGCACAGGCATTGTATCTGCATCTTTCAAAGGTTTCTCATACCATTTTTCTTCGAAACCTTTTCCGTTATCTAACTTAAAATTCCAAACCCCGCTTAAATCGCTTAATAATCTTGACTGTGTTAAAACTGGATATAACATAATTAATTCCTCCTGATTTATATTTATAATATTTTTACTGCTGTTCCTTAGCTGCTCTAATTTCTCTTAACTTAGCTGCATTTGCTTCTACTCTCTTTTTATTCAAAGGATATAAGAATATTAATGCAAGCAATAATAATGTCATTCCGGCTGCCGGCATAAGACATGTCACATTGTAGATTCCGTCAATAACCTTAGGATCAAATGCTGTAGCTGTTGTATAACCAACAATCGAAAGAAGTACGCCCGCTAAACCTGATGAACATGCCTGTCCTAACTTTCTTGCAAATGAATATACTGAGTAAATTGTACCATCCTGACGTACACCATTCTGAACTTCTGATTCATCGATAACATCCGTAATCATCGCCCATATAACCATGTTAAACATTGAAGTACCGATTGTTGCTATAATTATTAAAGCTATCCAGATCCATACATTATGAGTGTGAATTATAAATAATGTTATAAATGAAGCTGCACTGATAATACATCCTATAACTGACAATTCTTTCTTTCCAATTTTTGATGCAAGCTTTGTAATAAATGTTGAAAGTAAAAGTATTACTATTGTTCCTGAAAGACTTGCAATCGACATTGCTTTTATATTGCCAAAATAATTTGGATAAATATATGCGTTCATGTTACTTAATGATAACTGTGCAAGTAAAAATACCAGTGCACAAACAATAATACCTATTAATGATCTGTTATGGGCAAGTTCCTTTATAAGCTCTCCAAACGAAAATTTCTGTGTATTCTGTCCAACCTTAACTCTTTCCGTTGTCATTTTATAGCAAAGCATATAGCAGATCACTGCTCCTATTGAACATACCAAAGCACCAAGCATCATTTTCTGACCGGATAATACTGAATTTCCTGCTTCGTCTGTATAATATACTACAAGTGGTAATACAACACCTATCGCTGTCTGAGCAAGTGTAGCTCCTATTGTTCTCCAGTTAGAAAGAGAAGTTCTGTCTGTCGGATTGTCTGAAATCGCTGATGCCATTGAACCATAAGGAATATTAATTCCTGTGTAGCATATACTTCCCCAAAGAAGGTAAGTGAAAAACATCCAGAAAATCTTAAATCCCATCGGCATATCTTTAAACCATGTCGCATACATCAGAAATGATGCTAATGCAACAGGACCGCACATTCGTCTGAGCCATGGTGCAAATTTGCCTTTCTTTCCCGGCCTGCTCCTGTCAACTATCTGTCCCATTGTTACATCAGTTATAGCATCAACAAATCTTGCCGCCATCATCATAAGACCGACCAGTGCTGCTGAAACCCCCATAACATCAGTATAAAACTTCAACAAAAACATAGCTGATAACAAAAAAGTAAAATCGTTACCGAAATCACCAAACATATAACCAAGCTTGTCTTTTATACCAAATGGCCTCACCTTTCCATTGTTATCTGTCATAATAAAACCTCCATCACTTTATTAAATATTATAGATATTTTTTCTTTAAAGACCGTCCTTAAATATTATGTGCACTATTATGTGCTCTCTTTTCTATGTCTTTATATTAACCTATAAATAACATACCCGTTATTACAGATTTTAGTATATCTAGTATTATTTTTACCCATACATTTTTTATGGCAAAAATTGTACTATAAAAAATCAAATCATTACTAACATGTTAGTATCAGTCAGTGTGACATGTCAGTTTATTTTTATGCTTTGAATTTTTGTTTTCTTCTGTTATTATAATATAGTAATAAAAACTGATAGAGATTGGAGGTTTATATGGACTATAAAGTATATCTGGACTACACCATGGAACTATTATCTAAGATAAAAATTCCATCTTATATAATTGACACACCATTTCTCTGGGATGACAGATATGATGGTGAATTAAGAAAAACTATCCTCAGTGATGCATTTTTAATTAATCATAAAGAAACATTTCAGAACTTTATTAACTGTTCTGGCAAAAATAATACAATTCTTCTGATTCATGACAGTTTTGCCTGTGATTATATATATATTAAATTGCCCGACTCAAAAAAAGCTTTCTTTGCCGGACCTTTTTCATTTGAAAAGTTTACCAATCAAAGAATCCATGATTTATGTTCATACAATTCAATACCACCAAAATTCACTGATTTTATGCAGCTTTATTATGCCGCACTCCCGGTATTTGCAGATGAACGATGTATAGAAGCAATTATAAACTGTTTATGTAGTAAATTATGGAGCAGTTACACACTTGAGAAAAAGCATTTTCTAAATAAAAATGCTTCTGAATACATGTACAATGATTATAC
>OLRA01003777.1_pt1 | contig 12797 bp, 12 predicted proteins | sample 1673011 | NCBI WGS metagenome assembly OLRA01 (sample SAMEA3136746, study PRJEB25190) | human gut metagenome | reverse complement strand
TAAAAATTAACCAAATCTCAAGAAAGCCCATAAATAAAGGAAAATCAAGGGTTTACACAGGTAAAGACGGTGATTTTACTACCAATTTACTACTTTTCAAGAGCCTTGCTATTATGAACATGTAAAGAGATATTCGATACTATGCGTATCGGGTATCTCTTATTTTTTTCATGATAGTGGCTGTATAATGGTGTAAATTCAATAAAATAAAAATGAGCACATAGCTCTACTTTCAGTTAAAATGTAATTACCACAAAACATACAACGAAAGGATAAAGCTATGGCTCAATTACATTTTACACTAGATTATGATTTTTTTGTAGGACTTTTTTCAGAAACTAAAGACGAGGCTTTCGGAAAGCTAATGGAAAACATACTCAATCAGGTTCTCCTTGCTGAGTCTACAGAACAGCTTGGAGCTGAAAATTATGAGAGATCGGGTAAACGATCTGATTATCGCAATGGAACCAGGGAACGCTCTCTTACTACTCGTATTGGCAAAATAGAGCTTAAAGTACCCCGCCATCGAAATGAACCTTTTAAAACAGTTCTCTTTGAAAACTATCAAAGAAATGAACAAGCACTGATTTCAACAATGATGGAAATGGTGGTACAAGGAGTATCTACAAGGAATGTTCAAAAGGTAACAGAGGAACTCTGCGGTGAAACTTTTTCAAAATCCACTGTTTCTGAAATCTGTCGTGAATTAGATGTTCCTGTTAAACAGTTCAAGGAGCGCTTGCTACCAGAAAAATATCCATTTATTATTGTTGATGCAATTTATGTCAAAGCTCGCGAGGATCATCGTGTACGCTCTAAAGCATTGTTTGTTGCCATTGGAGTAAGCAATTCAGGACACAAAGAAATCATTGGGTTTGATGTGTATGACTCTGAAAAAACAAGTACTTGGAAAGAGTTCTTTGAAAGTCTCAAAAGTCGTGGTTTGCGAGGTGTTGACATTGCTATTTCAGATGCTCATGCGGGACTTGTAGAAGCAATCAAGGAATGTTTTCCTGGTTCATCATGGCAAAGATGCCAAGCACATTTCACGCGAAATATTATCGATAAAAGTCCAAAGAAGTATGCTTCTGCACTTGCCTCTGAAATCAAAGATATGTTTAATGCTTCAACACTTGAAGAGGCGAGAAAACTAAAATCTTCTATCATTGAAGAATATCAAGATGTCGCAGAAGAAGCGATGAATATTCTTGATGAAGGATTTGAAGACAGCATGACAATAATGGCATTACCTTCTAAATACCGAATTCCTTTACGCACAAGCAATATCATTGAACGTGAAAATCGAGAGATAAGAAGGCGAGAAAAAGTAATACAAATCTTTCCTAATGCTGAATCTATTATACGCTTAATTGGAGCAGTATTAATGGATGATCACAACGACTGGAGTGTGGGACATAGACTCTTCGATATGAAAGAGTATTACGATAAATTCTCATCCATTCAGAAAAAACTCAAAAGGGAAGCTGCATAAATAATAATTACATTTTAACTGAAACGAATTTACACACAAAAATGGACTTGACTTTTTTCATATGCAAGTGGCAAATTATAGCCCAATTTTAGCCCATTTTTCGCCCACTTACAACCCACAACGCGTATTTATATGTAATTATCATTTGTGGCAAAATGTGGGCGGTTTTTGGGCTGTTATTTGTACCAAAAATGGGCAAAAAATGCCCAGCCGATTAGACACGAAAAAGAGATAGCTTTTTACGGCTATCTCTTTACGAAAGGAATATATGTCATGTTTTTTAATTTACGATTTACGAATTATCAGAGTTAAAACATCAAGTCCATATCACCATTATTATTGTCGATAATGAATGGCGAATTATCATAAGCTGATGTATTTGTCGGGAACTGACCCTGTTCTCTCTGGATTCTCTGTTTCTGGTGTTCACGCATAAGCTCTAAAGCCCAAGGGCTCATTGAATCTTTACGCTGTTTCATAAACATCTTATATAAACGTTCTACGAAACCACGGAAGTCTTTATTTCTCTTTGCCCCCTCTTTATCGAGAAACTCTAAGAACTTTGCATTCAGATGCTTTTCATCATCTAAAATCTGTCCGCACACTGCGGCTGTAGCAGATGCCTGTTCCATCATGTTCTCAGCATCTTTTTTCATCTTATTTACGTTCTCTTTTTCTTCGAGTAAAGCATTTAACTGTTCCTGCACGTTCTGCCTGTCAGTAGCAAGAATGGACTGCTGTAATTCCAGCTTTTCACGTTCTGCATCCAGTTTTTCCTGCGTTTCCTTTGCTTTGCTCTGTACGTCACGCATTGTAGCTTCTAACTTATCCAGTTCTGATTTCCTAATATTCATCTGTATCTCTCCTATCTTTAATTCTAATTGCCTATTTTCAAGTTCCTTTAACTGTTCTGGAGTTAATCCCTGCTGATGCCAGTTACCGTCTTTATCCGTGTACCCTGCAAGATGTTCCTCAATCGGCTTGTTTTCCATGTCAATGTCATATCCTTTTGATACTAATGCTTTACGCAAGCGGCGGTGCATTCCTGCAAGCGATTTCGGATTTCTGAAATAATGGGTTTGTGAGATTGCACATTTTACAGTTCCATTATCCGTCTGCTTTTCCACACAGGGAATAAACGCAATGTGAAGATGTTCGTTTGTCTCATCCCTGTGTAAAGAGAATCCGACAATATTATCTTTACCGAACATTGCTTCGGTTTCTGAAATAACATCCCACATCCATGTTTTTGGATGTTTGCTGATATTTTCCTCGTCAAGCTGGACAACCAATGGGCGAACAATAACCGTGTCATTCTGACCTTTACAGGCGATTCTTGCACCGTGTTCACGCGCATAATCAATTCTGCGGTTAATTGCATCGAGCATATCTTGCGGCTTATCCGTACCGCGCCAGTTACCGCCAGTATCTTTAAAGTAAGATTCATTGAGCAACGTTAATTCGCTTCTTATGTTTGGATTGCTATGACTTACCTCACAATTATTAAGGCGGTCAGTTTCGCGGTCGATATGCCGCAAATATCCAGCGACACCACCATGTCCAGATTTCTTAGTTTTTGTACTTGTAAATCATCCAGAACGATGAATTTTGATGCTTGCATCAAAGCTAAGTCTTGCCATACCTTTTTCCTCTCTTTCATAGATTTAAAAATACAAAAAAGAGCAACAAACGTATGAAATAATACACATAGTCTATGTGCAATTCCATACATCTGTTGCTCGTCTACTCTTTATGGTTTAGCGTTTGCGGCTTCTGGTGGTAGGACACCGCTTGTCCCCATTCCCCTTAATCAATACTCACTCAAGCGAGGGTACTCAGCGCACTTGAGGTCATAGCTGAATGTATTTACAGATGTTCGTCTGTTATCAAGTTTTCATATCTTTATGATATTATTATACCAGATTGTTAAATTTTTGTCAATGTCACCAGCGCAAATATTTCCTGTATTTTCCTGTAAATATGTTAATTTTCTGGCTTTCCCGATAGTTCTATTTCTCCTTTTAGGTTGTGAAAATGGCATCACCGCGAACGTGCCGAAACTTTCCACTTCGCTGTAGCAAAATACAGCGAACACTAAAGTTTTTCGCCATATTTTGCCAAAGGGTGGTTAACACCCCTCTGGACTTCCTGTTTTTGCCACCGCCAGTGTTAAGGCTATCTATTTTATCTTTACGGCTCAATTTACAGAAGAGACAGCTGACGCTGTTCGGGAGCATTCGCAAAAAAGGAGATTTACGGCTATGATGAAAAATTGTGTTTTCAGAGCGTATGTGACAAATTTAGGACTTTACAATGATGGCTATCTGGTTGGCGAATGGGTCAGCTTTCCGCTTGAGCGCGAGGGTATGACATTTGATGAATCAATCAATGACATGCTGAAAAGAATTAAGGTTGACGGCAAGGTTTACGAGGAATACTTCATCACGGATTATGAAAGCAACGTTGCTGGATTAACAGAATCGTTCGGTGAATATGAGAATCTGAGGATGCTGAACCGTCTCGCTGAGATGATTGTCGAATCAGATATCAGCTTTCAACAGTTGGAATCCATGATAGAATATGGGGAATCAACAGGAAGTGTTGAGGAATTGATGAACCTTGTTTACAGTGCAGACTGCTTCTATTTCATGCCAGATGTTGCAAACGATTATGATTTAGGCTATGAGTATGCGGAAGAAAGCGGAATGTTTACAGAAGCATTTGAAACGCTTGGAGTGTTGCGTAATTATATCGACTATGAGAGCTATGGTCGAGACATCCGTCTGGAAGAGGGCGGCATCCACACTGATAATGGATATATCTCATTAACAGACAGCCTCAAAAAGTACATTGAAGAGATTCCAGCGTGATAGGCAGATATGGTTTACAGGCAAGGTGAAACGGATATGTTGCATCGTTCGTTTTGCCCTGTCCGTTTGTCTGGTTTTTTTGGCAGAAAGATAATTATATTTTTACAGATATATGTTCTTGTCTGTTTGTCTGTTTTTTTTTACGCATTTGTTTTTTTATTTTTTTACATATATGTAATAATCTATCTAGTTCATATAATATTTACGTGCGATAGATAGGGAAAGTATATATATGATAAAAAAGTAATATAGATTCTTTAAAAAAAACCAGACAACCAGACAGTGTTATATGATATAATCAATCAAGACAACATATCCGATGTAAATAAAAAAGAGTTTACCCAAAAAAGTCAGACAATCAGACAGAGGATAACCACATCCATGCAATTATCCCCTGTAAACGATTTCCTTTATTTGACGTTCTTCTCTTTGCGAAAGTGTTCCGCGAGGTCTGTGAGAATCCGCACTTGTTCCGTGTCAAGCCCTGTTATGTCAAGGCTCACGTTCTTATCAAGTCCGAGTAAATAATCTATGGATACGTGGAATATCTGGGATAGCTCAACAAGATATGTTGTTGATGGAGTAGAGATACCCATTTCCCATGCGTTAATGCTGCTTCTTGTAATACCAAGTCTCTTGGATAAAGCAGTCTGGGACAGATGTTGATTTTCTCTTAACATTTTTATACGTTCTGCTATCATACTGACTACGTCCTTTCATTTTGATTGTATGATAACCAGAATGAAACTGCATTATCCTGTTGACTATACGATTGTCGTTATGATAATTGCAAATTGACACGTTAAGAATATGCGAGTAAAATAAAGAATAATTGCTTAATTGTAATACAAAATGGAAAGGAATGAGTAGATATGAAAAAGAAAATATTGGTACTGATGCTTGCGTCCATGCTTGCGGCAAGCTGTGTTGCATGTGGAAGTAAATCTTCGGACAAGAAAGACGAATTATCATCCGCTGCTACTGAAATGCTTAGTGAGACTGAAACCGAGACAGAACAGCTTGAGGAACAGGACATTACAGCAGATGCATTAACACCACTTGCTGACGCAGGTGTCATCACTGGTGTAGAAGATATCATTGTGCCAGAAGGCACTGACATGAATCTTAACGAACTTGTCTATGCTGACAAGAACATCGTAAAGAATGTCGATATCGATGACAGCAAAGTTGATTACAACAAAGCTGGCACTTACGAAGTAATTTACACTATCACCTTCGATGGAGACAAGCTTCGTGACTATGTCAAAGATAACAACCTTAAGGTGAACTTTGATGTTACTGGCGATACTATCGTCGTAAAGACTAAAGTAACTATTACTGTAGCCACAGAAGAAGATACTGAAAAAGCTATCGCAAGTGGCAATACCAACGTCGTTACACCAGAGACTAAAGAATCTGTTGCTGAAAGCAACAAGGCGAAAGCCAATGACAACGCTGTAGCAAGCAAGCCTGCTGAAAAGCCTGCTAAGAAACCTGCTGACAATACTGGCAACAGCAATGCTGGTAAGCATGAAAACAGTGGCAACAGCGGTAACAACAGCGGTAATGCTGGTAACAATGGCAATAGCAATAGTGGTAACAATGGTAACCATAACGGAAATAGTAATGGTAACAATGATAACCACAATGGTAATAACGGTGACAATAACGGCAACCACAACGACAATAATAAGCCTACTGAAAAGCCACACGTACACAAGTATAACAGTGGTGTCGTAACAAAAGAGCCTACTTGTACAGATACTGGTATCAAAAAATATACTTGCGTAAACGGTGACTATTCATATGACGAAAAAATTCCAGCACTTGGACATAACCCTGTTCAGCGTACTGAAACAGTTACTACCAAAGAAGCTTGGGATGAACCTGTATTAGAACCACGTTACATCTGCTGTGGATGCGGTGAACAATTCACGAATACTACCGACGTTTGTCGTCACATCCTTGCTGTTCCAAATGACAAATGTGGTAGCTACTATTCAGATGCTGTGCAAGTCAACACAATTCACCACCCAGCAGAAACTGAGACACGTACTTATAATGTCTGCAGTCGTTGTGGTGACACCGTGAAATAAGACGTAGCTTAGATAAGCTACATAATAAGCCCACCCCTTAATCGGGGCGGGCTTTTCTTTTTACAACCACTAAACACAAAAAGCGACTATACAAAAAAATTATAAAACATGAAAGAGAAAAAAGCGGCTCTACGAGCCGCCGGGTGGAAATACGATGACAAAATGGACAAAACAATGGCTCAGTTACATTACCGTCGATATATCCATCTGACAGGCAACAGTCTGTCCATTCTCAATGACTTGCAATACAGGTGTTTGAAGATTCGATTCTTCGTCAAGCATATCTATGATTGTTAAAAGCATATGATAAGCTTTTTTTTTCGTTCCTCATAGATTGCTTCTGCAGAATACTTGAGTTAATCTTGGTCATCACAATAAACAGAAACAGCCATTAGTCTCTTAAGAGGAAAAAGAGATTGACGGCTTGTTTCTTTTTTTTTTACATATCAATATACTATAAACAAATTATCTATCATCTTTTCTAATTGTATTAATATATGATACAATACATATGTGTGAATTTTAAATTTTAAACGAATACGTGTGAAATACTTATACAAGTATACATTTTGGGCGAGTGGATGTGTGAATGAGTGTGAGACGTAACGTGTCACTTCGTTTAAATTTACGTTCCTACAGAAAGGGCAAGACGTCCAATAAGTATTGGGAAGTATTATCACGTGTGAACACAAAATGAGAAAAGAAAGGATAATCACTATGAAGAAACCAGCGTGGCTTCTTGCAACAGCCCTAATCGTTGCAATGTCGTTTACGGCGTGTGGTCCTAAGAACACTGATACAGTGTCCAAAGATGACAACACACCTATAGTGTCAGAATCGACAGAAAAATCTTCTGACAAGAAATCAGATGATAATGTTCAACAATCATACACTTTCTGTTTTTCATCTTTAATCTTATCTGCAATACCTTGATACTTTCCGAGAAATTCATAAAAATCTAAATTTTCAAGTTTCTTCGATATTTCGTCAAGAGCATCATTTTTTTCGTTTTCCTCATCCCTATCTTCTTCACTGAGTTCACGTGCTGAAGCGTATTTATCTTGCATATCATCATATTCACGTTTTTTTTCACAACTCAGATTCTCAGATGGATTGTCTTTATCAATTTCAAACATTCTATCTATTTCCTTTGCACATTCTTCTTTGCTCATAAAAAGAAGTTTGTCATATACTGGTATGAATGAAGTTAATATCTCAGTATCGTAAATAAGAGTGCGAATGCCATTTTTAATTTCATCTATATTAATTTTGACAACTCCAAGTTCTTCCAAAATTTTTACAAGACACTGCAAGACAATATGGTCTGTTTCTTCGTTCACTCTTTTATCCAATTCAGCCTGTGGCATTGTTGTATCAACATATCCATCTAAATCAGATTGTTCATTGCACTTATTATCCAAAACAGATTGCAGCGCATAATCATTTAAACATCGTAGCTCCTGCTGATTCTGTCTGTCCCACTCTTCAAAAGTTGGTGGATTTAAATGAGAAAGAACCTGCTTGAATGCTTTTTCAAATTCTTTATAATCTTCTTTTTTTACTTTCATCTGTTCTTCTGAATTTTCAATCGTTTCATAAAATCCTTTACGATAATAATATTTATTGGATATGTTGTTTCGCTGTTCCTGCACATCAATCATTTGAAGAATATGTCTACTCTCCTTATCTATTTTTTTCTTAATCCTTTTTGCTTTTGCATTATTGCGAACGTTTATAGCGTCTACTACCTTAAGCAAATAATCTTTCATTGTTACATAAATAAAACGTTGTTGCTGCATATCCGTTAATTCAATCCATAACGCATCCTCGCCATATATCCTGTGGAATTTTCGCCTTATCTGCTTTTTTGCAGCGGTTTTAATTCCATCGCTAGATTTTACGTGTTTATTGTCAAGCTCATAAGGCTCAAATATTTTTTCATAATCAACATTTTTTTTATTTGTCATATAATACCTTTTTTCAAAAATGTCCAACATTAATTTCTGTTTGTCCAACACAGATTATATACTAAAAGCACTATGAAGTCAATAAATACAGGGATTTTAAGACTATAAACAGCTTTAAACGCCGTTTAATAACAAAAAATTGAATGTCCAACTTTGATGTTTTATACTTGAGTCAACAAGAAAACAGAAACAGGACAGAGCCGATATGATTCCTATCCTGTTTACTGAGGAAAGGAAGTCTCATTATGAACAGCATAAGAGCACCGACAAAAAAAGCCATTCCAAAAATAGCAAGTAGGATTGCCAATATTTTGGAATGACTGATTTAAAAACAACAACTAAATATTAGCACACTATCTTACCCAAAACAAGATAGGTGAGAAAGGAGAAATACCAAATGGAAAAAAGCAAAATAAGATATGATGATTTAGAACTTCTCCAAGCATCTGTATATTGTGGATTAGAGCCAGCTGGCATCTTTTACGAAGAAGGAGACGGTTCATATCATTATGACAGTTCAGCTATGATTCCACCAGATACAGTAATATATGTGGAGATGTGTGAACGAGCTGAGGAAGAAGGTCTTTTTCATAATGGAACAGACCTTTATTATAACCTGTTATCTTTACGGAACATTTTCGATAATTTTCTCGGAGAGTCAAAAGTTAGAAAACTTACCGTTGAGGAAAGTAATGCTTTGTATTTACTTACAGATTTCAGAGCAGTTAACGAATATGTAGCAGCAGATATAAAGCGACGTATTATTAAAGGCGAGAAAGTATCACATACTGATATTCGGGCTTTAAACAACTACATTTCTATCAAAAAAACAAAAGGAGGTTTTGGTTATGAGTAAATCAGATACTCCTATTGATACTGGTGGTACACATCGCGGTTTTCGAACACTCGCCTATATAGAGAAAGAGCTTGCTGAGGATATTATTTCACAAACACCAGAAGATGAACTGATTGACGTACCAGAATCTCTTCCAATGGACTACTTATCAATACTCTATACGGAAATTGAAATAGCAAATAATAACAGACCAGCAGGAGCAAAGTTGAAATACCCTAAAGAAATGTCTCCACCTTCTATAGCGTCATTTATTTGTGCCAGAGGGGATGTATGCATTATCGCACCAGCAAAAATGCAGAATTCAATCTTTGATGATGACGATGATGCAGAAGCTTATAAATCCTCTGATTTTCCAATCGGTGTCTATATCCGCGATGGAACAAACAGAGGAGTTTATGAGATTTGTGTTGACATTAACGGTGCATTGGGAAAACTGATTGCAAAATATAATCCTGCCGCAACGCGTTCAGAGAAATTAGAAGTTATAGCAATTTTAAAAACGATGCTTCCTGTAAAAAATGAATGCAGCGATATTCATTTAATTCCAGTAGGCAATGGCATCTTTGACTATTCAACACAGAAGCTCCTTGAATTTTCACCAGAATTTATTTTCACAAGCAAGGCTCGTACTTTTTATAATCCATTTGCCACTAATCCCACTTTCATTTTGCCAGACGGCACAACTTGGGATATTGAAAGCGGCATTGATACATTTGCTGGAGGTAATCCAGAATTACGCGAGCTGCTTTGGGAAATTTTACAAGCCAGCGTGACTGCGAGAATACCGAGAAATAAAATGGTTTGTCTCTATTCTGAGCTTGGTAACAATGGTAAAGGAACTTTATGTGCGCTGATTCGCACTTTGATTGGTGAAAACAGAACGATTTCCATACCGATTTCAGACTTCTCAGAAAAGTTTGCCCTTGGAAAACTGCCACAGGCTGTCGCTATTGTGTGTGATGAAAATGATACTAACCATTTTAGTGATTCTAACCAGACATTAAAAAGTCTCATCACAGGAGACCCTATCCGAATTGCTGAAAAGTTCCAGCCAGAATACTTATTCAGATGGTCTGGATTGATTGTAGAATGTATCAACGCCATACTAAAGATTGCTGATAAATCCGGCAGCTTTCTCAGACGTACGCTTATCGTTCCTATGCCGAGCTGCTTTACAGGCAGGGAATACAAGCAGATAAAAACAGAATTTATTCATGACAGAGCATTGCGTGAATATGTACTGTATAAAGTCCTTAGTATGATGCCAATAAAAGACAGCTTTTCAGAACCAGATTGTGTTAAAGAAGCTCTCATTGAATTTAAAATGCAGAATAATAATGTACACGCATTTTGTGAGGAAATGTTGCCTAAGTGCGTTTGGGATTTATTGCCGTCAGATGCATTCTTATATCCTCTGTATAAAGAGTGGCTCAAGCGATACTATCCAAGTACCAAACCTCTCGGCAAAAATACCTTTATAAAAGAAGTCAAAATGTTTGTAAATGACCCTAAAAACAATTCGGAATTTGAGTGGACAAACTCAACACGAAGCAGAGATAGAATGATGGGTTATGAACCTCTTCTTAAAGAATATAATATTAGGTCTTTTGCTGACGACACTCTCATATTTGAGAATTACTCATACGGATGGCTTAGCTACGTAAAAGAAAAATATAGTGGATTAAAACGTATTGTTCCAAAAAATACTGTATTTAACTACATTGGCGAAAATCCAGATGAAGCATAATTAATGTGCATTGAGAATCTAATAACACACCGTATTAACTATGATTAATCATAATAACAGGCAGTGCGGATTTTTACCGTACAAGCCTGTTATTAAGAAAGGAAAAACTATGAAATATGATAAAAAATGAAAGTAATAATGTCAGTTTGAAAGATAAATTTCTGCTCACTTTTACAGAAGCAAGCAAATATTTTGGCATTGGCGAGGGCAAGCTCCGCAACATGGCAAATATCGAAGATAATCCCTCATGGATTCTCTATAACGGACAGAGAGCTTTAGTAAAGCGGGTGCAGTTAGAGAAGATTCTTCTTGAATCAGAAACAATTTAATATAACCAAGTTGTGAAAGAGTCTTGTCTGTGATATTCTTTATAACAGCAAGGCTCTTTTCATAATCAGAAAGGAGTTTTACACATGGCAGCAAAACGAACAGACAGTAAAGGCAGAATTTTATTAACAGGAGAAAGTCAAAGGCAGGACGGACGATACGCATACAAATACACGAATGTGCATGGAGAATCCAAGTTCATATATTCATGGAAACTTAATCCGACTGACCCGATTCCAAAGGGAAAACGTCAGTGTAAATCATTACGTGAGATGAAGAAAGAACTTTTACGTGATGAAATGGACGGCATAGATTCATCGAAAAAGAAAATGACGGTATGTGAGCTTTACGAAAAGCAGAACAGTTTAAAACCCAACGTCAGAAAAGGTACTCTGAACGGACGTAATCAGCTTATGAACCTATTGAAAGCGGATAAGTTTGGAAGTATGTGTATCGAAAATATAAAGCCATCAGATGCCAAAGAATGGGCTTTACGCATGAGTAAAAAAGATTACGCATTTCAGACTATCAATAATTATAAACGTTCTCTAAAGGCTTCGTTTTACACTGCTGTTAATGATGATTTGATTCGCAAGAATCCCTTCAACTGGAAGCTGACGGACATACTTACAGATGATACGAAACATAAAGAAGTATTGACAAAAGAGCAGACAGACAAGCTACTTGAGTTTGTAAAGAATGATGCTGTTTACAACAGATATTATAATGAGGTTGTTGTACTGCTCAATACAGGACTTCGTATCTCAGAATTGTGTGGACTTACTGTAAATGATTTAGACTTCGAGAATGGATTTATCAACGTAAACCACCAGCTTTTAAGAGATAAGGACGGTTATCATGTTGATGTGCCTAAAACAGAAAGTGGTTTACGCAAGATACCAATGCTGGCAGTTACGCGTAAAGCTTTACAGGAACAGCTACAGAAAAGCAAGGGGAAATGTGCGATTGCAGTAGACGGATATTCAGATTTTATATTTTTGAATGCTAGAAACTATCCGATGTATGCAGTTCTTTATAATAATGCTTTAAACGGATTGGTTAAAAAGCATAATAAGATGTACAAAGATTATGAATTTCCACATATAAGCCCACATGTATTACGACATACATTCTGTACAAATATGGCAAATGCAAGAATGACACCAAACAATTTACAGTACATCATGGGGCATAAGAATATCACAATGACGCTTGGATATTACACACATGCTTCTTGTGAATCTGCAATGACAGAAATGTTGAGTATAGTCGCGTGAGTTTTACTACTCAATTTACTACTTTGAAATGGTGTTTTTTAAGCCGATTTAAGCCGATTTATAAAGCCTTTTCCTTTTCGTAACACCTCGGAAGCCTTGAAACACAAGGGTTTGATACGATATAAGAAGATTTAAACCGAAAAAAGGAAAAGGCTATTATATTTT
>OLRA01003775.1_pt1 | contig 12801 bp, 10 predicted proteins | sample 1673011 | NCBI WGS metagenome assembly OLRA01 (sample SAMEA3136746, study PRJEB25190) | human gut metagenome | reverse complement strand
GAGCGTATTCATGATTTCCAGAGCCTCCGTGCGGCTTTTGACGCCCAGAATGCTCTTCAAGCCGACCACGCCACCGGACCACATCCCGGGCATTACATCGTTTGTGTATCCGCAGTATTTTGCCCGACCCTTGCGAAATGCCGCCCGCGAGGCCAGCTTCGCCCAATAACCCATGATTCCCTTGCCGCCCGGCAAATCGCTTCTTGAAAGCGGATATGCCGCAACAGGCATTTCGGCATGACGGGTTCCTCCTTTCTGCGACTGGATATAAAAACAAGGCAGCCCCTTTAATCGAGAGACTGCCCTTGCAGTATGTGGTTACTATATTCTTACTTGAAGTCCGGGTAACGATTCCTTCTGCACCCCTACGAGATACCAGTCGTTTCCGTACTCTATGCGAGTGGGTACCCATTCGTCATTTATCAAGACCTCCATTGCAGTTCCGCAGTGCAGGCCGCCATAGATTTCCTTGTTCTCAAAACGGATATCCATACGTTCTGTTTGCCCCTCAAAGTATAATACTCCCTGTTGCATGGTGCTTCCTCCCGTGTTATAAAAGTATTGGAAAATAAAATGAGCCAGACGGATCAGCTACATCCATCTGGCTCTGTGGCAGGCTGAAATCATGCGGGATAATAGCCGCTTCAAGTACCTCCTTCCCAGCATATTTTGTCGGATTCAGTCCTGATACTCACCGATTGCGGTTTTCTCTGACTATCCCAATTATACAGCGAACTTCTGCTTGTGTCAAGATAGGGACGAGGGAAATTTTTGCCCTATTTTACTGGGTTTTTGGCTCAATCCTTCTTATACTTTGCAACGCCCTCGGTGTAGAGGTTGCCGCCGACCGAATCCTGCGACACGATGGCGGAGAAATTCTCCACGGTGAGACGCTTGACCGACTCACAGCCCAGCTCGTCATACGCGATGACCTCGACATTCTTAATGGATGCCGCCTTCGCCGCGCCTGCGCCGCCGATGGCTACCATATAAACCGCGCCGTTGCGCGCCATTGCGTCCTGCACGCCCTGACCCCGCACGCCCTTGCCGATCATGCAGGCAAGACCTGCATCGAGCAGACGCGGTGCGAACGGGTCCATACGGCCGGAGGTGGTCGGGCCGACCGAGCCGATGACCTGACCCGGCTTTGCAGGGGTCGGTCCGGCGTAGTAGATCGCCGCGCCGTCGAGGTCGAACGGCAGCTTGTCGCCTGCGTCCATCGCGGCAACGATCTTCTTGTGTGCGGCGTCGCGCGCGGTGTAGACCGTGCCGGTCAGCGTTACGGTGTCGCCCGCGCGCAGCTTCGGCGCCATTTCCTTGAGCTGTTCGGTTTTCAAATCGTAGTGTGCCATGCTTATTCCTCCGTTTTCGGGCGCAGATTGTTCAGAACCTCACGCAGTCCGTTTTTTGTCTTGTCCGGCTCGGGATGGGGCGCCTCGCCGTCCTTTTTGCCGAGCGACGCGCTGATCTTGTCAATTTCACCGAGCACCTCACCGGCCTTGCGGGCCAACTCGGCGGATTCCTGCTGGTTGCGTGCCAGCACGGTGCGGTAGTTCTCCTTGGTGGCATCCAGCTGGCGGCGCACCTGCTCGATGGTTTCCATCGACTTGCGGCGCAGCTTCTGCAGCTCTACCTTGGCATCCTCCTCGATCTGCTTGGCGCGCCGGTACGCGGAAAGCTCCATCTCGGCGATCTTCTCTCTGGTCGCATCGTATTCGCCGCATTTGGCCGACAGCTTAGCGTTCTCCGAGGTCAGCCGATCGTTTTCCGCCGCAAGCTGCGCCGCACGGGCGTTCTGCGCCTCGATCTCGGTCGCCTGAAGGGAAAAACCGCTTTCGATCTGGTCCAGCTGTGCGCGGATTTTATCGGTATCCAGCGTCATTTCGCCCAGCCGCTCGAGCAGCTCGGCGTTCTTTGCGGTAAGCGCCTCGTTCTGTGTGCGCAGCTCGTTCATCGCGGACTGAGCCTCGGTCAGCTGAGAGCGCAGCTCGGCGGTCTCGGTGTAGTATTTCGTGTCGGTTTCTTCTATGTAATGCATTACGTCCTCGCGGTTAAAGCCGCCGAAGATGGCACTGCGGAATCCACGGGTTTGCTCGTCCATTGCAGTTCCTCCCACAATAATCTAATTTACAGTATAACAAATTCATGTAGAAATGGCAACAAAATTGAGAATTGAAAATGGAAAATGGAAAATTAACGCATCGTTCAACCGGTTCCGCAGGGCGGGGCACGCCGGAGCGGCTTCTCTGGCCCTTGCGGACAATTCACCGTGCCGCACCCTGCGGGATACCGATTGAACAAGATTGCACGATGCGATCATTCTCGCAATGCACACACACCGCGGGGAATGCGGATTCTTTGTACATATTGAACAGAATGATATAATAATGTAAGGTAATGTGCCCGAATATCTTGCAATCAAAAATGGAAAGTGATATTATAAATCTATCTTGCAAAAACGAGGAAGATGCTCAATGTTAGAATTAAAAGATTTCGAGGCAGCTGCGGACCGACTGAAAAACGTCATCCACAACATTCCGCTGTCTACGTCCTGCACCTTCTCCGCCATGACCGGCGCAGAGGTTTATCTGAAGTACGAAAACCAGCAGAAGACCGGCTCCTTTAAGGTGCGCGGTGCTTACAATAAGATTATGAAGCGCTTCGCTGAGGGCGACCTGCACGCCGTTGTTGCGTCCTCTGCGGGCAACCATGCACAGGGCGTTGCCTTTGCGGCAACCGCTGCCGGTGTAAAATCCACCATCGTTATGCCGCGTTCCGCGCCGATCGCCAAGGTTTCCGCAACCCAGGGCTACGGTGCCGAGGTTGTTCTGGCGGGCAACATTTACGATGAAGCCTATGCCAAGGCATGCGAGATCTGCGAGGAGACCGGCGCAGAGTTCATCCACCCGTTTGACGATGAGGATGTTATGGCGGGTCAGGGCACTATCGCGCTGGAAATCCTGCGCGACCTGCCGGGTGTTGACATGATCTTCGTTCCGGCCGGCGGCGGCGGACTGATCTCCGGCGTGGCTGCCTGCGCAAAGCAGATCAACCCGCGCATCCAGATCATCGGCGTACAGGCTGAGGGCGCACCGGCAATCGCAAATTCGTTCCGCACCGGCGAGCGCACTCCGTCCGATACCGTGCACACCATCGCTGACGGTATCGCCGTAAAGACCCCGGGCGAAAAGACTTTTGAGTATATCAAGCAGTATGTGGACCGCGTTGTCACGGTTTCCGATGACGAGATCGCTTCCGCTGTTCTGCTGCTGCTCGAGCGCTGCAAGCAGGTTGTTGAGACCTCGGGTGCGGCTCCGCTCGCGGCTGTACTCAACAACAAGGTGGATGTAAAGGGCAAAAAGGTCGTATGCGTGCTGTCCGGCGGCAATATCGACGTATCCTTTATTCACAAGATTGTGGAAAAGGGCCTGATTACCCGCTGCCGTCAGCTGAAGTTCTCTGTGCTCATGCCGGATGCACCGGGCGCACTCGAGCATTTCTCGCACATCGTTGCACAGCAGAATGCCAATATCATCCTGTTCCAGCATGACCGCGTACAGACGGACCTCGAGATCGGCGAGGCGATTATCCATGTCGTCTGTGAGGTCGGCGGCGTTGACCACGCCAAGCGCCTCATCGACACCCTCACCGATGATGGCTATAAGGTGTTTACTTCGCAGATTTGATAAAAATGCAATGAAATTACAGCGTTCCGCTTGGATAGAGCGGGGCGCTGTTCTTTTTTTCGGAATAATGGAGGATGGAAAATGGAGGATGGAAAATGGAGAATGAACGCTGTGGTTTAACCTTCTTCGCATTGCGATATCATCGTATGAAATGTATACCCCAGGACACCTTCTCTTGAGGCTATGCCGCAATTTTCCATTCTCCATTCTCCATTTTCAATTATGCCTGCCTCCTCACTCCTGCCTGAATCAATGACAAATGTAATATTGACAAGTAAATAACAATGTGCTATTATCTCAGCGTGATAAGGAATGAAAAAACAGGTGGACGCTTTATCGCATTATTTGCCTTAAAACGGATAGACTAATAAAACCAAGCATACAGTCAATCGCAGAAAGGAAGCATTACGCTATGGCAGCACACATCAACGACGAAATGCTGAACAAAATGGACGCATACTGGCGGGCGGCAAATTATCTTGCAGCCGGTCAGCTTTACCTGCTCGATAACCCGCTGCTCAAGGAGCCGCTGAAGCCCGAGCACATCAAGAAGAAGATCGTCGGCCACTGGGGCACGGTGCCCGGTCAGAACCTGATTTACGTTCATCTGAACCGCATCATCAAGCAGTATAATCTGGATATGATCCTGCTGTCCGGTCCGGGTCACGGCGGCAACTTCTTCGTGGCGAACACCTACCTCGAGGGCACTTACAGCGAGGTTTACCCGAACATCAGCGAGGACACCGAGGGCATGAAGCGCCTGTTCAAGCAGTTCTCGTTCCCGGGCGGCATTGCCAGCCACGTTGCCCCGGAGACCCCGGGCTCCATCCACGAGGGCGGTGAACTGGGTTATTCTCTGGCGCACGGCTTCGGTGCGGTGCTGGATAACCCCGACTTGATCGCAACCGTGGTTGTCGGTGACGGCGAGGCGGAGACCGGCCCGCTGGCAACCTCGTGGCACGGCAACAAGTTCCTCAATCCGGTGACGGACGGCGTTGTTCTGCCGATCCTGCACCTGAACGGCTACAAGATCTCCAACCCGACCGTGCTGTCGCGCATTCCCGAAGAGGAGCTGCGCAAAATGCTCGAGGGCTGCGGCTGGAAGCCGTATTTCGTCGAGGGCGATGAGCCGATGAAGGTACACCGCGCACTGGCGGACACGCTCGACACCGTAACCGAGGAAATCCTCGCCATCCGCAAGCATGCGCGCGAGACCGGCGACACGACCCGTCCGATCTACCCGATGATCGTGCTGCGCACCCCGAAGGGCTGGACCGGTCCGAAGAACGTGGACGGCAAGCAGATCGAGGGCAGTTTCCGCGCGCATCAGGTGCCGCTGATGATGGACAGCCCGGAGCACCTGCCCATGCTCGAGCAGTGGCTGCGCAGCTACCATCCGGAGGAGCTGTTCGACGAAAACGGCAAGCTGATTCCCGAACTCAAGGCGCTGGCGCCGACCGGCGAGCACCGCATCGGCGCAAACCCGCACGCCAACGGCGGTTTGCTCATGCACCAGCTGCGTCTGCCGGATTTCCGTGATTACGGACTGAATGTTCCGGCTCCGGGCAGTGTTGAGGGTCAGGATATGATCGAGCTTGGCGCTTATGTCCGCGATGTCATCAAGCTGAACATGGACAGCCGCAACTTCCGCGTATTCGGCCCGGACGAGACCATGTCCAACCGCCTGAGCCACATTTTCGAGGTCACCGACCGCGAGTGGAACGCCGAGCGTCTGGACACCGACGAATTCCTGTCCGCAAGCGGCCGCGTGATGGACGGCATGCTGTCCGAGCACATGTGCGAGGGTTGGCTTGAGGGCTATCTGCTGACCGGACGTCACGGCTTTTTCGCAAGCTATGAGGCGTTTATCCGCATTATCGACTCGATGGCGGCACAGCACGCCAAGTGGCTCAAGGTCTGCAACGGCCTGCCGTGGCGTCAGCCGATCGCGTCGCTCAACCTGATTCTGGCTTCCAACGTATGGCAGCAGGACCACAACGGCTTTACCCATCAGGACCCGGGTTTCCTTGACCACATCGCCAACAAAAAGGCGGATGTTGTCCGTCTGTACCTGCCGCCCGATGCAAACTGCCTGCTCAGCTGCTTCGATCACTGCATCAAGAGCCGCAACTATGTCAACGTCATCGTGGCTTCCAAGCATCCGCGTCCGCAGTGGCTGACCATGGAGCAGGCTGTGCAGCACTGCACCCAGGGCATCGGCATCTGGGAGTGGGCGTCCAACGATCAGGGTGCAGAGCCGGACGTTGTTATGGCGTGCTGCGGCGAGACGCCGACGCTCGAAACGCTGGCTGCCGTATCCATCCTGCGGGAAGAGCTGCCCGAACTCAAGGTTCGCGTTGTCAACGTGGTTGACCTGATGAAGCTGCAGCCCGAGCGGGAGCATCCGCACGGCCTGTCCGACGCCGAGTACGACATGCTGTTCACCAAGGATAAGCCGATCATCTTCGCCTTCCACGGCTACCCGACGCTCGTTCATGAGCTGACCTACCGCCGTCATAACCGCAACCTGCACGTTCGCGGCTACAGGGAGGAGGGCACCATCACCACGCCGTTCGATATGCGCGTGCAGAATGATATCGACCGCTTCCACCTCGTCAAGGACGTTCTGCTGCGCCTGCCGCAGCTGGGTAACCGCGGCGCGTACCTCTACCAGAAGATGAGCGATAAGCTGGTGCAGCATCAGCAGTATATCACCGAGTACGGTGAGGATATGCCGGAAGTCCGCGAGTGGAAATGGAAATAATGGAGAATTGAAAATGGAAAATGGAGAATGACCGTGAAGGGATGGTTCTCCGCAGGGTGCACATTGTGCGCCCTTTTCTTTTGCCTGTTGATAGGGGTAAAATGTGGGTTTTCATTTGTCCTGCTGTTAGAAATGGGAACCGCAGGCAATGTCATAACATAGTATTCACCCAAATGCAATGCTGAAAATCATTGCACAAACCATACCGTAGGGTGCGACAAGGTGAATTGCGGCATAGCCGCAAGAGAAGGTGCCCTGGGGTACGACCTCGGCGCACCGCATCAAACGATTGGCATAAATTCAATGGATTGATATAAATTGAACGAATACCGTAGGGCGGGGTGCCCTCACCCCGCCGTGTAACCGATAGGCACATGCGTAATCGTAGAGGCGACCATTGGTCGCCCGCAGCGCGACCGGAGCCTGCGCAAGGAGCGGCCACGCACCCTTTAATCATAACGTGGGCGGCCGATGACCGCCCCTACGGGATAAATATTGCCGGTGAATTTACATTCGGCGGGGTGAGGGCACCCCGCCCTACGGAAATGGTTTATCGATGCGTTAATTCCTAACTCCTAATTACTAATTTTGCACAGGTTTTCCCTTGACACCTCGTCAACTGTATGCTATTATCTAACTGTACTAAAACACACAGTACAGTTGATACACTCTCAAATCAACAAAAGGAAAGGAGGCGCGTCAGGTGATTAAAATCGACTATCGGGATGCCCGACCCATCTATGAACAGGTGGTGGACGGCATTGAGGGACTGGCTCTGCGTGGGGCACTGCCGGCGGACACCCAGCTGCCCAGTGTACGGCAGCTTGCGATGGAACTGTCGATCAACCCGAACACAATACAGCGCGCTTACGGAGAGCTGGAACGCCGCGGTGTGATCTACGCCGCAAAAGGACGGGGAAATTTTATATCGGACAATGCAGCGGCACTGCGTTCCCAGAGGCTTAACGAACTGGGTGAGCAGATTACCGCACTGGCCGGTCAGGCGCGCTCGCTCGGGGCGACCGAGGAGCAGCTGTGCGGCTGGGTAGAGAGGAAAGGAGAGAGCAGAACATGATTACGGCAACCAACGCAACCAAGCGGTTTGAGGACATCACGGCGGTCGATCACATCTGCGCGGAAGTCAAGGACGGCTCGGTCTACGGCCTGATCGGCTCGAACGGCGCGGGCAAGTCCACGTTCCTGCGCATGCTGGCCGGCATTTTGCAGCCGGATGAGGGCACGGTGCAGATCGACGGAGCGGACATTTTCGAGAACATTGCGATGAAGGAACGGTTTTTCTTCATCTCGGATGAGCAGTTCTTTTTCCCGAACAGCACGCCGAAGGAAATGAAAAACTACTACAAGCGCTTTTACAGCAAATTCGATGAAGCGCGCTACCGCAAGCTGATGAACGGCTTCGGTCTGGACGAAAACCGCAAGCTGCGGACGTTCTCCAAGGGCATGAAAAGGCAGGTTTCGGTCATCTGCGGCGTATGCAGCGGCACGGACTACTTATTCTGCGATGAGACGTTCGATGGTCTCGACCCGGTCGTTCGCCAGACGGTAAAGAGCCTGTTTGCCGAGGATGTAGCGGACAGAGGTCTGACGCCCATCATCGCCTCGCACAACCTGCGTGAGCTGGAGGACATCTGCGACCATGTCGGTCTGCTGCATCGCGGCGGCATCCTGTTCTCGCGCGATCTGGACGACATGAAGCTCGGCATGTACAAAATGCAGTGCATTTTCCCGAATCCGCTGCCGGATTCCGCGTGGGAAGGCTTTGACATTCTGCACAAGGAGCAGCGCGGCTCGCTGTACACGATTACGGCGCGCGGCAGCCGGGAAGAGCTGCTCGCCAAGGTGAACGCGCTGAACCCGACCTTCTGCGAAATGCTCCCGCTGACGCTGGAGGAAATCTTTATCAATGAAACGGAGGTGGCAGGCTATGATGTCAAGAAACTCCTGTTCTAAGGGTCTCGTGCGGGATTGCATGAAACGCAATCTGTGGGCCATCGTGCTGTCCACGGTGGGATTCTTTATGGCACAGCTGCTGCCGGTGATTATGACGGCGCAGCACAGCCTGTCGGCACATAAGCAGGATCTGGTCAATCTGAGTGCGGCAGATGCCGCGGCAAGTTGGCAAGGCTATGTGGAGAGCGTCGGTGAGATGCTCGGCGGACAGAATGTGTTTGTCAAGCTGGCCGTCATCATTCTGGCGGTCACCTGCGGTGTGAGCATGTTCGCGTACCTGCACAATCGCCGCAAGGTGGATTTCTATCACAGCCTGCCGATTTCGCGCAGCCGCCTGTTCGCGGTGGACTACGCGACCGGTGCGCTGTGTGCGCTGGTGCCGTACCTCGTGCTGCATGCGCTGAGCATTGTCAGTGCATGTGCGATGGGCTTCGGTGAGGTGGTCAACGCATCGCTCATCGGCGTGATCGCGTCCAACGTCATTTTCTTCTTCCTGCTGTACGCGATGGCGGCTGTTACGACCATCCTGTGCGGCAACACGGTCATCACGCTGCTGCTCGGTCTGTGGGTGTACTTCGGACCGACACTCGTAACCGCACTGTGGCAGAGTCTCAAGAACATGTTCTTCCAGACCTATGTGATGGATGCTTCCATGGCTTCGCTGCTGTTCTGCAACAAGTTTGCACCGCTGATTCAGTATTTCGGCGTAAACGGCACGAAAATGTATAACTGGGCAGTAGAGCCTGTCTATACGATGGATTACTCCGCCGGGCTGCAGGAGTCGAGTGCTATCGGTCTGCTGATCGGCTATGCGGTTGCGGCGATCGTTGTCACCGCACTGGCGCTGTTCCTGTTCCGCATCCGAAAGAGTGAGCGGGCGGGCACGGCACTGGCATTCAACCCGATCAAGCTGCCCGTCAAGATTATTATCTGCGTGGTTATGGGTACGGCGTTCGCTGAGATTTTCAAAATGCTGGTCTACGAATCCGAGTTGTGGTTCTGGGTCGGTCTGGTACTCGGCACGGTCATTTTCCACTGCGTGGTGGAGATTATCTACGCGTTCGACTTCCGCGCCATCTTCCGCAAGCCGCTGCAGCTGGTTATCATCCTTGCAGTGTTGTGTGCGGGTCTGCTGACCATGCAGTCCGACGTGTTCGGCTACGACAAGTGGCTGCCGGATGAGGGCAGCATTGCAGCGGCAGCGCCGATGGGTTACGTCGGTGAATCGGCACTGCTCAGTGAGCCGGAAAACATCGCGGCAGCGCGGCAGCTGGCGGCGCTCGGCGTGGAAAGCCTGAATAATACGGATGAAAATGCACAGAAGGAGTGCATCACCGTCACCTTCAAGCTGAAGAACGGCAAGGTGAAGAGCCGTTCGTATGAGCTGCCGGCCACAGACGAAGTGTTCACGCTCAAAAAGCAGATTTACCAGTCCGCAGAGTACAAGCAGAAGGCGTGGTCGCTGTTTGCGCTCGGCGAGGTCAACGAGGGTTATCACCGCAACATTGTTTTCTACACCAACGGTGACGGCTACAACGGCGTCGGCACACTCAGCGACTCGCAGAAGGCACAGGAGATCATTGACACGCTCAAGGCAGAGACGCTGACCCACACCGGAGACGCAATGCCGGTGCTGCGCATGGAATTCTCGCAGCAGAATAACGACGATTATTACAGCGAGGGTGCGGTATGCGTGACCGACAAGGACGTAAAGACGCTTGCACTCATCAAAAAGTACGCCAATATCGTTCCCAAGGCTGTCAGCGCGAAAAACGTAAAGCTGATTACACTGAGCATCTATCTGCCGGATAAAGATGTCTGGCAGGGCGTGCAGGTGACCGACAGAGCAGACATTGACGCGCTGCTCAAGAATGCGGTCAACATTGACGCAATGAATCTGTACGGCAGCGATGCGATGGCGTATGGCATTATGCAGCAGTTTGCCCGCAGCAACGTATCTGTGACCTACACGGACGAAAAGGGCGATGAGTGGAACGCAAGCGCAGGTTACACCGAAGAGGATTATCCGAAGGATATCATCGAGAAATACCGTGCACAGGCGGAGAAGGACGCGGAAAACGGCGTCGAGTCTGCACAGGACGGTGATGTTGCCTATACAACGGAAGTAGCTGTCGGATGAGAAAGCGCGGTATCATCTGTTTCCGCTCGGGCTGTTCCTGCCGCTGTTCTGGCGGTGGTTCGAGCGGGCAGCACCGCTTGCCTGCTGGATCGTCATCATCGCGGCAAGTACAATATCCGATCTGCTGATTCTGTGGTAGGAGACAGCGGGTCGCAGGATAGAGAGTAATATACGGAAAACAGGCACACCGAGAGGTGTGCCTGTTTTGGGGTTAACGGGTGAAAATGCTCGTAAAAATGAAAAAACGCCGTGTTGGCGTTGAATTGACGGGGTTCGACAGAATATGATATAATGCAGATGGACGCTGTTGCATAGTAGCGGTCAGACCCACATTCCTTCCCGTGGTCAGCGGCAGGAAGGAGGTGGCGCGCGTGCAGAAAAAGGCTTGGAAACTCCTTGTGTGTGCAGTAATCGTGCTGTACATTTTCTGTATAAAAGCGCATTGACCGCTCGGATTAGGCCCCGGAGCGGTCAATGACTTTTAGTTGTTGATCAGTTAAGGGTCTGACTGCTGTGACAGCGTCCCTTGTGTTCATTATAACATATGCTTGGGTTTTGTCAAGTGATGAAACCGGAGCGCTTGTTTGGCTTTCGGATTGGGCGTGTGCCTGCCGTGATTGGCTATTGCCGCCCATGGTCGTACTGCCACATGCCTGCCTGCCCGTCCGGTGGTGGATTCGCTTTGCTGCGGCAAAGCCACGCCGGTTGAAACGTGCCACCGGCACGTTTCTAAGAGCCGGCTTTCGAATCCACAACCACCTTCCGCCAAAACAGAAAAAGGACATTCCTTTTGGAATGTCCTTCTGTTTTGGTGGAAGGTGGTGGATTCGAACCACCGAAGTCATAGACGACAGATTTACAGTCTGTTCCCTTTGGCCACTCGGGAAACCTTCCATATTCAATTACCAGCTTGATTGGAGCTGGTGGACGGACTTGAACCCCCGACCTGCTGATTACAAATCAGCTGCTCTACCAACTGAGCTACACCAGCATTTCATCAAGTCGTCTTGTCTCAGCGACTTGTTTAGTATACCTCACGCCGGTGTATTTGTCAATAGGTTTATCCGAATTTATTGCATTTTATTTTTCCGGTCGATCGAATCCGACACCTGCTGCAGAACAGTCAGCAGTGCGCTCGACAAATCCGGATAACGCCGTGCAATCTCGCTCGGGGCGAGCGGCATCCGCCGGATATTCTCCTGCGTCAGACCGCAGCCTTCCTCGCCGTTGGCCGCCAGACGGATTTTCAGCTCATGCTCCTTCATGCGGGCATCGCACAGGTACTCGAAGCGATCCTGCGGCGCTCGGAACACCGCATCCACACCGGCCGGGTCGGCCATGTAGAGATAGCGGTACACCTTGTAGATCGCAACCGCGAAATACGACTCGATCTCGTGCGAAAGCTGCTTGCTCTCGAGCGATTCGGCAACCTGCAGCAGCAGGGCTGCCGCCTGCACGATCTGGCTGTGCTCCGTCTCGGTGGCCGTTCCCTCCATGCGCTCGGCAGGCACAGCAGAGCCGTCACGCGCCATCGAACGGCCGAGCAGGTAGTCGCAGGACACGCCGTAATAATCCGCCGCACGCACAACAAAAGACAGACCGGGTTCGCGCAGTCCGTTCTCATAGTGGCTGAGAAGCGCCTGCGAAACGCCGAGGTCGCCCGCTGCCGCTCTTTGACTTATTTTCTTTTCCCGTCGCAGAAGCGCAAGCGTGCGCGAAAAATCACTCATTCCAACATTCTCCGTCTGCGTTGTGCCGCAGAAGGCACAACTATAAAATATATATTTATATTATACTCGCTGTATTACCGTTTGTAAAGTACAGAAAACAGTCATATTCGACGCATTTCGACAGGCTCACTTTGTATTTTCGGCACTTTTCCCTGCATTTTGTTGTCCTGTTTCCGATTGGTAACTACATATTGGGGATTATGTAATCCGACGGCTGTTAGAAAAATTCGTCAGGCTTCGCCGGGCGGTTGCGCTTGACGCAGGAGCGGGTGCATTTTATAATAAAATAGAGTAGTATCGCAGATTTCACCTGTTATCCTGCGCCGGCTGACCGGGGCACGCGAACTGCGCAGGCGGTTCGTCCCTGACGGGCGGAAGTTTTTTCTGCACCGACTGACCGGGGAACGCGAACTGCGCAGGCGTGTTCGCCCCTGACGGGCGGCAGTTTTTCAGCACCGGCTGACCGGGGCACGCGAACTGCGCAGGCGGTTCGCCCCTAACGGGCGGCAG
>OLRA01003773.1_pt1 | contig 12802 bp, 10 predicted proteins | sample 1673011 | NCBI WGS metagenome assembly OLRA01 (sample SAMEA3136746, study PRJEB25190) | human gut metagenome | reverse complement strand
CCCCGCTCCAGCTTTTCGCCCCCCATGCTCTTGCCGGAGGCATAGTCGTAATACGCCTCGCTGACGCCGTAGACCGAGGTGCGGTCATAGTCATCCGTCTGGTAGCGCACCTTGGCAGAAGCGGAAACATAGGGGGTCACGCCGGTGAGGTACTGGGGATATTTGTCCACCAGTTCATAGAGATCCTCCACATCCACGTCACGGGTGCCGCCGGTCCCCCGGCCATAGGTCATGACCTGGATCAGATTGGAGCCCATTTTTTCAAACTGGCTGTTCATCATATTGGTCATGCCGTTGCCGAGAGACAGAATCACGATCACGGCGCCGACACCGATGATGATACCCAGCATGGTGAGAAACGCCCGCATCTTGCTGGTTTTCAGAGATTTCAGCGCCAGCTTGAAGGATTGGGCAAAGTTCATACGCCCACCTCCCCGTCTGCGCCTGTCTCCTCCGGCTGCACCACGGCGGCGGGATCGGAGGCGTCACCGTCATAGATGATGCGGCCGTCCTGAAGGCGGACGATGCGCTTGGCCTTTACAGCGATGGAGTTGTCATGGGTGATGAGCACCACGGTATCCCCCTCCTGATTCAGCTTCTGGAGGAACCCCAGCACCTCCCGGCCCGTCCGGGAATCCAGCGCGCCGGTGGGCTCATCCGCCAGAATGATCGCCGGGTTGCGCACCAGCGCCCGCGCGATGGATACGCGCTGCTGCTGGCCGCCCGAAAGCTGGTTGGGCTTGTTTTTCAGCTTATCGCCCAGCCCCACCTGCTCCAGCACCTCGCGGGCCCGGCGGTGGCGCTCGGCGCGGGGGATGCCCGCATAGACCAGCGGCACCTCCACGTTTTCCAGTAAGTTTAATTTGGGCAGAAGATTATACTGCTGGAAGATGAACCCCAGCATCTCGTTGCGGATGGAGGCCAGCTCGTTCCGGCTCATCTTGCCCACATCCCGGCCGTTCAGCCGGTAGGTGCCCGCCGTGGGCACATCCAGACAGCCGATGATGTTCATGCAGGTGGACTTGCCGGAGCCGGACTGGCCCACGATGGCCACGAACTCGCCTTTGTCGATCTTCATGGTAATGTGGTCTGCGGCCTTTACCGTGGTGTCGCCCATCTGGTAATACTTGCAGACCTCTTCAAATTCGATCAGAGCGCTCATGCATTCCTCCGTGTCAGGTCAGGATCACGCCGTCGGCCTCGCCGATCACTTCGCCGTCATTTCCGGCGTCCACCGGCTCGTCAACGGCCGGTTCCTCGGTCACGGTGCTTTCTGCACCTTCCCCATCGGCCGTGCCGTCGGTGGTCTCGCCGCCCGTCGTGTCGGTGGTGCCATCGGTCATGTACTCATAGCCGCCGTTGTCGTAATAGGTATCGCTGCTCACCGAGCTGGGGTCGTAGCCCACGGTGTCCTGCGCGGTCAGGCCGCTGACAACCTGGGTGTAATCGCTGTCACTGACGCCCAGCTTGACCTTGACGTACACAAAGCCGTCCGGTGCGACCATGTCCGGGTCCGCGTTGACCGCACTGGGGGAATCCTGGGTCACCAGCACATAGCTGCCGCGCACCACGGCTGCGTTGGGCACCGCCAGTGCGTTCTTGGCCTGGGCCACCACGATCTCCGCGTTGGCGTTCATGCCGGGGCGCAGGCCGTCGGTCTCGTCGATGCGCACGGTGACCGGGTAGGTGGTGGTGCCGCCGCTGGTGTCGCCCTTCATGGACACGCGGGTCACAACGCCCTCATAGGTCCTGTCCTGCACGGCGTCGGCGGTGACCTGCACGGTCTGCCCCACCGACAGGCTGCTGACCTGCAGCTCATCCACATTGATGGTCATTTCCAGGTAGCTCAGATCGTAGATGGTGCACAGGTCGCTGCCCGTGCTCAGGGCATCGCCCACCTTGGCGGCCTTTTCGATGATGGTGCCGCTGATGGGCGAGGTGATGGTGTAGTTGTTCATGGTGTCCTGGGTGCTCTGCATGGACAGCTCCGCACCGCGCAGGGTCTCAGAAGCGGACTGGATGGACTCGCTCAGGTCGTCACCGCTGATCTGCAGCACGATGTCGTCCTTGTTCACGCTGTCGCCCTCGCGTGCATAGATGGCGGTGACCGTACCGGCGGCCAGCGTCGTCAGGGTGCGCTCGGCCTGATACTGGAAGGTGGCCGCGCCGATGGAGCTCACGCCGTTCACGGTAGCGGTGGCCGCCTGGGCGGTGGTCAGGCCGCCTGCATTGCGCACCGAGATGGTCACGGTGCGGGTGAGCAGGTTGCCGGTGCTCAGGGCATCGGTGCCGGTGACGGCGGTAATGGTGCCGGTCAGGGTCTCAAAGGTACCGTCCAGCGTCACGTCCGCGCTCTGCCCCACCGAGAAACCGGCTGCGTCTGCCGCCGGGAACTCCAGTGCCAGTGTCATCTTGGAGTTGTCGCGGATCACGGCCACTTCCTGGCCGCTGGTCACCTCGTCGCCCTTGGCGACCTTCAGGCTGCTCACGACACCGGCCACTTCCGCGCGCACATACTGGCGGTCCACCGTCTTGTCGTAGTTGCGCTGGGCCTGCTGCAGGGTGATGCCCGCCTGCTCCACCTTGGTGGTAGCGTCGGAGGAGTCCACGGTGTAGAGCACATCGCCCTCTTCCACGTTGTCGCCTTCCTCAAAGCTGCAGGTCAGCACCTTGCCGGACACCAGCGACTTGACATTATAAGTATTCGCCGGCTTCAGGGTGCCGGTGCCGCTCAGGGCATTGACGAGGTCCCGCTGTTCCGGCGCGGTCTCCACATAGCTGGTATCCACGCTGGCAGGCTTGTCGGCCTTGGGCTTGAGCAGCCACACACCGCCCAGCACGGCCACGCAGGCCACCGGGACCAGCCACTTCCAGTTCTTTTTCAGGAACCCGGCTGCTCCGGCACCGGCCGTTTTCCCCGTCTGCGGCGCTCCCGCAGCATTCTGCTCGGTTTTCTTTTTCATAGATCCTCCTAAAAATGAGCAGGCGGCACTCCCGCCTGCAGGCATCCGGTTTACGGTTCAGTTGATTGTAGTGTAGCGCATTTTTGGGCAATACACAAGCGTCCAAATTTCGTACATCCATCTTTTCAACAAAATTTAACAAAGCCGGGGCACACCCGCAGGCATACTCCGGCTTTTCCGGTTTTTCTTCGGTTTTATACGCGCACCATATCGGGGGTGATCTCTGCCAGACTGTGAGCGCCGCACATCTGCATGGTGTCGGCCAGTTCCCCGGCCAGCTTGTCGATGTAGCACTTCACGCCTTCCTCGCCGCCGCCGTACACGGCCGTGACAAAGGGGCGGCAGATCAGCACGCCGTCCGCGCCCAGGGCCAGTGCCTTGAACACATCCACACCGGTGCGGATGCCGCCGTCCACCAGGATCTTCACGCCGGTGCCCTTGAGGGCTGCAGCGATCTCCGGCAGGACTTCAGCGGTGGCGGGGCACTGGTCCAGCACACGGCCGCCGTGGTTGGACACCACGATGGCGGCGGCACCGGCCTCCCTGGCCTTCAAAGCACCCTTGACGGTCATCACACCCTTGACGATGAAGGGCCGCTCGGCCAGCTTCACGATCTCGGCCAGCTCTTCCACGCTCTTGCTGCCGGCCGGCGGGGTCATGTTCTTGAGGAAGGGCAGGCCTGCCGCATCCACGTCCATGGCCACGGCAAAGCAGCCGCTGGCCTTGGCCTGGGCCATCTTCTCTCGGATGGTGTCGATGTTCCAGGGCTTGATGGTGGGCACACCGCAGCCGCCCGCCGCACCGATGGCCTTGGTGGCCATCTCCATCACGGTGGGGTTGGTGCCGTCACCGGTAAAGGCGGCAATGCCGTTCTCGGCGCAGGCGCGTACCAGCACGTCGTTATAGGTCATATCGGTGTAGGTCTCGGAGTAGTGCAGGTTCACCGCACCCACCGGGCCTGCAAAGAAGGGGTATTTGAACTGCTTGCCAAACAGTTCAAGCGTGGTGTCCGGGGTGCCGCCCTCGCACAGGGTGTCCATGTTCACCCGGATCTCCGCCCACTTATTATAATTGCGGATGGCCGTATCGCCCACGCCCTTGGCACCGGGGCCGGGGATCTGGTTTTTGCAGGCCACGCCGTTGCACACCGGGCAGGCCTTGCAGTATTTGCCGATGCACTCCCGCGCATTGGCCAGAACTTCAGCATAGTTCATACAGAGTCCATCCTCCTTGTTTTCCATTTTTGCGGCAGGAAATGCCCTGCTGCTGCACTCTCTGCCCCCATCATAGCCTTGTTTTGGCTCCCCGTCAAGGGCTCTGCACACCTTTTGCCCGCCTCTTGTCATTTTGCAGTACGATGGTACGTCATTTTGAAAAAAGTCTGATCTTTTTCAAAAAAATCCTTGACAAAACAGCTGGTTTCAGGTATTATAGTGGAGCGCCAAGGGCACCCGCCCAAAGGCAGAACAAAAGATGTGGAAAGATGGCTGAGTTGGTCTAAGGCGCACGACTGGAAATCGTGTAACGTGTCAAAAGCGTTCTGGGGTTCGAATCCCCATCTTTCCGCCAGAAACCTGAAACAGAGATGTTTCAGGTTTTTTGTTTTATTCCAAAACGCTGTCCTTGACAATCGCCCTGCGTTCCGCTATGCTGAAAAAAAGATTTTCCTGAAGGAGGAACATTTTATGGCTGCATCCAAAAAGAAACGCACCGGTGCCCGCGCTGCGGTCGTGGTGGTGCTGTGCCTTGTGCTGGTGTGCGTAGTGGCCGCCGCCGTCGCGCTGGGGCTGGTGAGCCGCCGCGTGAAGAGCTTTGCCGGTGGAGCCAGCTTTTCGCTGGACTACCAGATCACTTCCACCGCTGCCGAAGAGCCCGCTTTATATAAGGTGCTGGCGCAGTTCGGCGGCACCTCCGGCCGGGTGGACGGCCAATATACGCCGGAAGCCCTGCAGCTGGAGCTGTACCCGCAGGCCAGCGGCAGCAGCCAGCCCCTCACCCGCCTGTACATCAGCAAGGACGAGACGCTGTACGATGCCGGGCAGCTTTACCGCACCCTGCGCAGCAGCATCACCGACAACTATCCGCTGGCCGGTGTGCTGATCCCGGAATGGAATATGGGCAGCTACATCTCCCAGACCCAGCTGGCCAGCCTGCTGGGCGTGGATGATACCGCCACCAGTCTGCAGTCCATGAGCGACTTCCAGCTGGACCTGAAAAAGATCAAAAAGGTGCAGCCGGAGAACGCTAAGGAGGGCTACCTCTACTTCCGGCTGGAAACTGACGACACTGCCGCCGATTCCCCCGTTTTGACGCTGGGCGTGGAAAAGAGCGGCCTGCTGCGGGCTGCCTCCCCCGCCGTGCACATCCTGCTGGACATCCCGGCCCACGGCATCCACACCGAGCTCACCGGCACCGTGACCCCGGCAGCTCCGACTCTGACCGCTCCCACCTCCCGCATGCAGGACAGCGACATTGCTTCGCTGGTGCAGCTGCGCCAGACCATCGAGAGCGTGGTGCAGTTCGTGCAGGGCGCTGCATCCGGCACGCAGAGCGCCTCCTGAACCTCCTTGATATGCAAAAACGGCAGACGCCTTGCAAAGCGTCTGCCGTTTTTTGATGCGTTTATCGGTCCAGGATGCGGCCGTCGGTGGAGATGGTCACCACCTGCCACGGCACAAACTTGCCACTGTTTTTCAGAGCGGTCACGGCGGCATGTTCCAGCCCGCCGCAGCAGGGCACCTCCATGCGCAGCACCGTCACGCTCCGGATGTCGTTGCTGCGGAAGATCTCGGTCAGCTTTTCACTGTAGTCCACAGCATCCAGCTTGGGGCAGCCGATGAGGGTGATCTTGCCCTTCATGAACTCTTCGTGCACATTGGCGTAGGCGTAGGCGGTGCAGTCGGCTGCGATCAGGAGCTTTGCCCCGTCAAAATAGGGGGCGTTCACCGGCACCAGCTTGATCTGGCAGGGCCACTGGCGCAGCTGCGACGGCTGTGCTGCGGTGGGGGCAGCAGGTGCGCTTTCCTCCCGGCGGAACTGGCGCATGGCGCTGCCCGGGCAGCCGTGGAAGGCCGGTTTTGCGGCCTGTGCGGCCTTTTTCTGCTTGTTTTCCAGCACGGCCTGCTCGTCGTAGGCGGCTGCCTCGCGCTCTTCAAAGGTGATGGCACCGGTAGGGCAGCCGGGCAGGCAGTCGCCAAAGCCGTCGCAGTAGTCGTCCCGCATGAGCTTTGCCTTGCCGTTCACCAGACCGATGGCACCCTCGTGGCAGGCGGTGACGCAGGCCCCGCAGCCGTTGCATTTTTCTTCGTCTATATGAATGATTTTCCGGATCATAGAAAAGCCTCCTTGTGTTTGTGTTTTGAGTATACTATAATCAGGGCAGACCTTCGGTTGTTATAACCACGAAAGTGAGGCTTTTTTTATGAGACCCGTTGCATCCCCGCTGTTTCAGGGCCTGTCGGCAGAGGAGTGGGCTGCACTGGAGCGGTCCGGCTGCCTGCGCACGAAGAGCTACCCCCGGCACGCCGTCATTTTTCATGCCGGAGAGCAAGTGCATGCTCTGGGCGTGGTGCTGCGCGGCACCGTCCACATCGAAAATCTCGACCTGTGGGGCAGTAAGAGCATCCTGAGCAGCATTTCTGCCGGGCAGGCCTTTGCCGAGACCTACGCGCTGTGCGGCGACGTGATGATGGTGGACGCCGTGGCCGCCGAAGAATGCGAAGTGCTGTTCGTGAACATTTCCGCCTTTTCCGGCGGCGCACCCGGCACGGTGCACGAAAAGCTGCTGCGCAACCTGCTCACGGTGTCCATGCGCAAAAACCTGAGCCTTTCGCAGCGCATCTTCTGCACCACCCCCAAGACCGTGCGGGGCCGTCTGCTGACCTACTTTTCCGCACAGGCCGCCCGCAGCGGCAGTCTGCAGTTCGAGATCCCATTCAACCGGCAGCAGCTGGCCGACTACCTCAATCTGGACCGCAGCGCCCTCTCCAAGGAGCTGTGCAAGATGCGGGACGAGGGCCTGCTGACCTTTGAAAAGAACCGCTTTGCCCTGAACGAACTGCCGGAGTGAACCTCCCGCAAACGCAAGAAGCACCCGCCGGGTCCCACGATCCGACGGGTGCTTCTGGTTTTTATGGGTTCAGCCTTGCTCAATCTGCCTTTTTGGCAGGGGCCTTACGGGTGCGCTTGGGCTTTTCGGCCGGGGCGGCAGCTTCTGCGGCGGCTTCTGCCTTGGGTGCAGCCTTCTTCCGGGCAGTGGTCTTGCGAGGAGCCTTGGCGGGCTTCTCTGCTGCTTCCGCCTTTGCGGCGGGCTCCGTCTTCGGCTCTTCTGCCTTTTCGGCAGCGGGCTGGGCGGTCACAGCCGGTTCCGCAGCGGCCTTTTTGGTGGTGCGGGGCTTGCGGGCGGCAGGCTTTTTGACCGGTGCCTTCTTCTCCTCTGCCTTCTTCTCCTCTGCCGGAGCAACAGCCTCAGCGGCGGGTGCGGCTTCCACAGCAGGCTCGGCAGTCTTTTTAGCGGTGCGCTTTGCGCGGTCCTTCACCTCAGCGATGGTCCACAGCTGGTCGGCACCGGGCACCTCCTGCCAGATCTGCAGCACGGCACCTGCTTCGGCACCCATGCCCACGGTATCCACGCACTTGCCGCCGGCCCAGGACGAGCGCAGGCGCACGGTGCCTTCCGGTGTGGGGCAGAGCTCCCACATCTGGGAGGTGCCGCCCACATCCTCCCACAGGTGCAGCCAGGTGCCGTTGGCGGTGCCGGTCATGGTCAGGTCCAGCAGCTTGCCGGAGGCGCGGTTGCGGATGCGGTACACGCCCTCGCCCACCCGGACAAAGCTCCACTCCTGTTCGGGCTTGTGGTCATACTTGCCCAGACGAACGGTGCCGCCGTCCTTGCTTGCTTCCACGGCCTGGATCACATTGCCGGTGTGAGCGGCAATGGTATAAAAACGATCGGCTTCGATCACGGTCTGTGCTACGGTTTTCATGCTTCAGTTCCTCCATCTGTCACGATGCCGGGCAGGGTCTGCCAACATCTTCCTGCCTAAATGATACCACATATCGTGATTTTCCACAAGCAATTCGACCTTTCTTTAGCAAATCATACAGAATCGCCGGTTCTTTCGGCGTCATTTTCGCCCCTTCGCACCGGTTTGCGAGCCGTTTTTTCACACGGTTCCCCTCTCGACTTTTTGCCGTACTTGCGTTATACTATGATGTTGCTGATTTCCGCCGTCCGCTTTTGGCGGCGGCTTTCCCTACTCCATCCCATTCAAGGAGGCTTTTTATGACAAGCGATGACCGCAGTGCGCTGCAGTTTCGCCGGATGACCGAGACGCCCATCCCGCAACTGGTTCTCAGCCTTGCTGCTCCCACCATTTTAAGTATGCTGATCACCAGCATTTACAATCTGGCCGACACCTTTTTTGTGGGCCAGATCTCCACCAGTGCGTCCGGTGCCGTGGGCGTTGTTTCCAGCCTGATGGCCATCATCCAGGCGCTGGGCTTTATGCTGGGCCACGGGGCCGGCACCATCATCAGCCGCAGCCTGGGCAGCCGCGACACCACCGCTGCCACCCGGTTTGCGTCCACCAGCTTTTTCACGGCTCTGGTGTTTGGCGTGGTGCTGGCCGTGGCAGGCCTTGGCACCCTGCCCCACTTCATGATGCTGCTGGGCAGCACCGAGACCATCCTGCCCCACGCCTGCGCCTACGCGCGGCCCATCCTCATTGCCGCCCCGCTGATGATCTCCAGCCTGGTGATGAACAACATCCTGCGCTATGAGGGCAAAGCCAGCTTTGCCATGATCGGTCTGGTCACCGGCGGCGTGTTGAACATCGCGCTGGACCCGCTGTTCATGTTCGTGTTCGGGCTGGGCACCGCCGGGGCCGGTATCGCCACGGCTCTGAGCCAGAGCATCAGCTTCTGCATCCTGCTGTCCATGTTCCTGCGGGGCAAGACGGTCAGCCAGTTCCGCATCACCGCCGTCACCCGCGAAGCCCGCGATTTCGGCCGCATCCTGCTGGGCGGTGCGCCCAGCTTTGGCCGTCAGGGCCTGAACAGCATCGGCGGCATGCTGCTGAACCTTGCCGCCCGCAGCTACGGTGACGCCGCCGTGGCCGGTATGAGCATCGTGTCCCGCATCTTCATGTTCATCATCTCGGTGGCCATCGGCGTGGGACAGGGCCTGCAGCCGGTGGCATCCTTCAACTACGGTGCCCGCAAATACCGCCGGGTGCGGCAGGCCGCCATCTTCACCATCGAAGCGGCCTTCTGCATGCTGGTGGTGCTGGTGGGCCTGTGCTGGGTGAACGGTGATGTCCTCATCCGTCTGTTCCGCGATGACCCCGCCGTCACCGCCGTGGCGCTGCCCGCCTTCCACTACCAGTGCCTGGCCATGCTGCTGCAGCCCATCATCGTGGTGGCCAACATGACCTTCCAGAGCGTGGGCGCGTCCGGCCGGGCCACCTTCCTAGCCTGCTGCCGACAGGGCGTGTTCTTCATCCCGCTCATCCTCATCCTGCCCCGCACCCACGGGCTGTTCGGCGTGGAGATCTGCCAGCCCATCGCGGATGTGCTCACCTTCCTGGTGTCCCTGCCCTTCCTGCTTGCATTCCTGCAGCAGCTGGGCCGGATGGATGACGCCGAACAGAGCAAAACCGCGTCCTGAACTTCTGTCATAAATCTGTAACCATCCGCCGCGCATTTTTTGCAATGGAATGCGCGGCCGTTTCGTATTCCAGATGAACCGGAACTTTCTTCCGGGTGCGTTTTTCCATTCCAGACAGTAGCATCTGCATTTTGCATTGCTTTTTGTATTGCTTTAAGAGGAGTGATCCCATGAAAAAGACTGTTTCCCGTCTGGGCAGTGCTGCCCTGTGCGTGACCCTGAGCCTTGCGCTGGGCTGCGGCTGCGCGGTAATGCCGTCTGCCTCCTCCGAGAAACCCGCTTCCTCGGCAGTGTCCGTTCCCACCGACGCCGAGGGCAAGCCCCTGTACGATGCCGCCCCGCTGGAGGACGGCCGCCTGCGCATCCTGTACGGCTACGACAACTCCGGCGACAGCCGCACCGTCCTGTGCGGCAGCAAGGTGCTGTACCAGTCTGCCCGCAGCGAGACCGTGAACCTGCTTACCGACACCGTCACCGGCGAGACGAACTACTGGTTCCGCTCCTGGTCGGACTCCACCGGCCGGGGCGGCCGCCGCAGTGCCCTGTACGACAAGGACGGCAGCGAGGTGCTGGCCTTTGACGGCGAGCAGAGCGCCACCATCCAGAACGGTCTGCTGGTGCTGCAGGAGAGCAGGATGGTCGGTGACAGCTACGATGTCGACTATGACAGCTACGGCACCTGCAGTGTCATCGACCTTGCCACCGGCAAGAACCTGCCCGTCCCGGAGGGTGCCTACAGCTGCATCGTCTGCGGGGATATGCTGGTGTTCACCTGCTACGCCCGCCCGGCAGACCTTGCCGAGAACGAATGGGATGACGACAGCAACCTGCACAGCTGGGTCGCCATCCAGCAAAAGGACGGTACCCAGACCTACGGGTCTGCTTCCTCTACGGCCTATCGCATTTCCTATGCGTCGAATGAACTGGACAACTGGGTGGAACTGGACATCTCCCATGCAGACGGCAGCCCGGCCGACCAGGTCCTGCACAACCCTGCCACCGGGGAGGGCCTGCGCGGCTACCGGCAGACCTGCGGCAGCGGCACGGCGGCATTTCTCACCGCAAACGGCACCTACCAGCTGCGGGACATGACCACCGAGGACCGGGGCGTGATCGCCGAATTTGACGCCCTGCCCAGCAACTATTTCCCGGGGTATGTGGTCACCTGGAACGTGGACAGTGACTATCGTTATTCCCTGCACGACCTTTCCACCGGGGAGGTCACACCGCTGTATGCTGTCAGCCTTGCCGGGAACCGCATCGCCCTGTATGCGCAGGACGGCAGCCTGAAGGTCTACGACACCGACACCGGAGCACTGCTCACCGACGTGAACGCCGGGACCATTGGGGACGATCAGCGCGTGATGCTGGACTGTGAAGAGGACGGCTTTGTCTGGATGGAGCTGCGGGATGCCGACAGTTATGAGATCGCTGCCATCCGGGTATACGGCCCCGAAGGCCTCGTCTCCGACCTGAGCAGCCTGAATGAGACCTACAATTATCTGGGCTACCTCACCACCGATGCCAACGGCAGGCCGCTGTACTACGGCACCCGCAGCGTTCCCGGCAGCAGTTACGCCACCGGATGCGATGTGCTGGACGAAACCGGCAACGTGGTGATGCAGGGCCTTGGCAGCTGCTACAGCTACTACGACAACAGCCTGAACGCCCTGCCGGACCATGTATTCGTGGCACGGCGTGGCTTCTATTACGGCTGGATGGACACCGACGGCAACTGGCTTTACTGCCAGAGCATCTTCTCGTCCGTCAATGCCGATGACGAACTCGGTTACTGAACCATGACAGGAGGTTTTTTCTGATGAAAAACACGAAAATTTCCCGCCGCAGCTTTCTGCTGGGTCTTGCCGCCTGCTCTGCCGCCGGGGTCCTGACGGCCTGCTCCGGCAGCAGCGAGCCTGCTTCGTCTGCTTCCACCGCCCCGGAGCCCCCTGCTTCCTCGGCTGCCAGTGAGGTGACCGCCGCACCGTTCCTGACCGTGGAGGACTTCCCTGCCCTGGACGGCAGCACGGCCTGCATCCCGCTGATGGCCCAGATGATGGCCGACACCACCGGCAGGGATCTGGTAGAAGCCCAGAGCACCATTTCGGTCAGCACCACCGCTTATGCCTGGGAGAGCTTTGGTCTGTACAACACCGACACCAAAATGCTGGTGGTGTACGAAGCCCCGGATTCCGTCAAGGAAGAGCTGGAGGCCGCCAACGTCCAGCTGGAGCAGAAGCCCATCGGCGTGGACGCACTGGTGTTCATCGTGAACGAGGACAACCCCGTGACCGACCTGACCCAACAGCAGCTGCGGGACATCTACGCCGGAAAGATCACCAACTGGAAGGACGTGGGCGGCCAGGATCTGGACATCGTGGCCTTCCAGCGCCGGTCTGACTCCGGCAGCCAGACCCTGTTCCAGAAGCTGCTCATTCAGGGCGGCGAACTGATGGACCCGCCCACCGAGCTGGCCCCCACCGCCATGGGCGAACTGGTGGACAGCCTTGCCGCCTACAACAACAGCGCCAACGCCATCGGCTTTTCGGTGTATTACTACATCGACCAGATGTACTCCCAGCCCGGCCTGCGTCTGCTGGCCGTGGACGGCGTGACCCCTTCCAACGACACCATCGCCAGCGAAAGCTACCCGCTGTGCAACGAGTTCTATGCCGTTCTCCATGCGGACGCTGCCGCCGACAGCCCGGAACGCCAGCTTTACGACTGGCTGGATACCGCCGCCGGACAGGACTGCATCAAAAAATCCGGCTATGTAGCGGTGGCCCCCACCACTGCAGCGAACAGTGCCGTCTGATCTTCTAGCAATTGACAGCTTTCTGCATTTCTGTTACAATATTACACATGAATGTTGAAACTTTTTTGCAAAGGAAGGCTCAATATGGACAATTCCTCCTCCCATGTGGAAAGCCGCTGGCGCACCCAGCTGCGCAACCGCATCATTCAGGCGTCCAGTCTGCTGGAAATTTTGCTCTCCGGCCTTGTGCTCATCGGCCTGCTGCTCAGCGCTGTGCCGCTCATCAAGTGGATGCCCGGCCTGCTGTTTGACGGCAACGAAGTGGAGATCCGCATTTTTCTGGAGCGGAGCCTTGACATCGTGATCGGCATCGAGTTCATCAAAATGCTGGCCAAGCACAGCCCCGGCAGCAGCCTG
>OLRA01003772.1_pt1 | contig 12809 bp, 8 predicted proteins | sample 1673011 | NCBI WGS metagenome assembly OLRA01 (sample SAMEA3136746, study PRJEB25190) | human gut metagenome | reverse complement strand
GCTATACAGTTCCTAAAAAAATCGTCTCTAAAGTCGGAATCAAGGGACTTCGGGTGTACGTCAATATCGATGATCCATACTGCTTTGATAGTTATCTTTCGGGATGGGACCCTGAAGCAGGCGCTTCTACCTATATCACACGCACTTATACGTTTGGAGTGGATATCAAATTCTAATGGAGTATGAAAAAATTACATAATATGAAAAAAATACATGTATTGATTTGCATGATAGCTCTTCTATCTGTAACTTCTTGTGTGAACCTCGATCTGAATCCTCCTTCAGCCGCATCCAGTGAAAACTGGTTCTCGTCACCGGAGGAAGTTCGAATCTCGTTGAACGATTTTTATCGCAGTACTTTCTTTGTTATAGAAGAAGGTTGGACGCTGGACCGTAATACGGATGACTGGGCGCAACGAACCAACATTTATACCATTGCGGCAGGTTCACTGAATGCGTCTTCTACAAGTAATCCTAACATCAAGACTGTTTGGAGTTACACGTATAAGAACATTAGTCGTGCCAACCGGATTTTGGAGGCACTCGACAAACTTGAAGGCAAATATTCCACCACTGAACTGAACACGCTTCGTGCCGAAGCCCGTTTTTTCAGAGCGTTTGCTTATTCACGTTTGATTACTCTTTGGGGAGATGTTCCTTTCTACGTGACTTCGATTACTCCGGAGGAAGCATTTGAGATGGGGCGTACCGACAAAGCTGTCGTTCTGAAACAGATTTATGAAGATTATGACTATGCCGCAGAAAATTTGCCGGCCGCAAATAATAATAGCGGCGCCACCCGTGTGGACAAAGGAACGGCTTATGCTTACAAGGCTCGTACCGCTCTCTATCAACACGACTACAGGACTGCCGCAAACGCTGCGCAAGACTGTATGGATCTGGAAGTATATGACTTGGCCCCTGATTATGGAGAACTTTTCCGCGACAAGACAAGAGGAAGCAAAGAAGTTATCTTCTCTGTTGCTCACTCAAGCGATCTTGAGTTGGATGAAAACGGTAAACCTACCACACAGGCTATCGGTTCCTTTATTGCCCGTTCGGCAGGCGGTACACATAATGCACAACCTTCGTGGGAACTTCTTGCTGTCTACGAAATGACGAATGGCAAGACGATTGATGAACCGGGCAGCGGTTTTGATCCTCACGATCCATTTGCCAACCGCGATCCCCGTTGCCTGGAAACATTTGCTGCTCCCGGCAGCCGTATCTATGGTATTGAGTGGAATCCTGCGCCAAACGCACTCGAAATAATGGACTATACGCAAAATCGTATGATTACAAATAAAGATTCCAAAGGCGGTTCGGATGCTTCCAACTGTGCTTACAATGGTTGTTGCCTGCGCAAAGGCGCGCAAGAGTCATGGCGTACTACTTTGTATAACGACAACCCCGTTATTCTCATGCGTTATGCCGATGTCTTGTTGATGTATGCCGAAGCTAAGATTGAACTGGGGGAGATTGACGCTACTGTCCTTGCTTGCATCAACGATGTCCGTGCCCGTGCTTATGGCACCACCCGTACACAAACCAACGACTATCCGTCCATCACGACAACCGATCAGACAGCATTGCGCAAAGTGCTCCGCCGTGAGCGTCGTGTGGAGTTTGCATGGGAAAATCTGCGCTATTTCGATTTGCTTCGTTGGCATCAGTTTGAGAATGCTTTCGGACACAATATGTACGGATTTACCCGTACAGCCAACAGGGCAAAGGAATACTTTGCGGCAGGCAACTGGTTTTGGCCGGAGACTCCGACATTTGACAAAGACGGATTTCCTTCTTTTGAAGCGATGGCCGACGGAACCTATATCGTCCAGCATGGTGAACGTAAGTATGATGAGAAGATTTATTTATGGCCATTGCCAAGTGATGATGTATTGATAATGAATGGCAAACTTGTTCAAAATCCAGGGTACTAACTTTATTAAATAAATGATATTATGAGCATTGGAGAAATTTTATTGCGCAGTCGCTATCAACCATTGAAAAGGGTGTTGAGCTATGATGTATTCAACACCGGCTTTAACGGCTGGATGACATTAATGCCTAACTTTACGGAATATCCCGATTTTGATGTTCCCAAGACATTGGTCAATAAAGACCAGTGGCCACCGGTCATGCTTAGTTCCGCTACTTTCAGGTATCCGGGCACTCACGGAGCTATGTCCGGCACTTACTCTCTTAAACTTTCGACAAGACCTGTTGCCGCTCCTTATACGGAGATTCCGGCGGAAGGTTGTCTGGGACATGCCATTAAGCGGCTTTCGTTCTCTCGTCCGGGCTGCAAATATTTGCAGATAGAATGTTGGTTTACATACACGGCGGAACAGGATGTGGTGGATGGCGGTGACCGTCCGCAACCGGGTTTGCATGAGAGTTCTATCCGCGATTTTGGTATGGGATTCGATGTACAGGAGGGTGGAAAACGTTACCATGTAGGAATTCGTTATCTCAATGCAGTAGATGGCAAATTAATGCAGAAGTGGCAGTATGAACATTCCAATGAAGACATAACCGACCGCGATTGGGCTTATGGACTTGACGGAGACTGGTGTAAGAGGGGAGTCGATCCCTGGTGGTTCGGCCGCCGTTATCCTAATGGCGACCACGATGGATTCAAGGATTTGAAAGATGGTCATCAGAAACTCATTTACAATGAGACCGACTGTAAACTCAATTGGCAATACATGCGTCTGAAACTTGACACAGAGCTTCGTGAATATGTAGAATTCCAATGTCAGGACAAAATTTGGGATATGCGTGGCATTGCAGCTGATACCGTTGACGGATATGGACGCATCGACAATCTTATCAATCCTCTTTTCTGGGTGGGTACTGATACCAATCGTCGTGTATTCTTTTATATAGATTCTGTTGTTGTTTCACAAGAATAAAAGGAGGAATGTAATATATGAAAATGTTTAATGATTCCCATCTTGAGGTAAAGAAGTTCTTTAAAGGTACTTTCTTCACTCATCCTTACGAGGCTGGTTGGGCAGATGAGGCTATATTCTTTGTTATGGTTGAGAAAATAGAAGGAGATCCCGTATTCGAAGGTCGTGTACAACTATCGCAAGACGGTATACATTGGGCTGACGACGGTAGTGAACCTACAATCTTCAAAGGACTTGGCCAACATATTATAAAGGTAAATTCAAATTTTGGTAATTATATTCGTCTTGCCGTCAGCATTGAAGGCGGAGAGATGTTTTTAAATCTTCATATAGCATGCAAAGGTTAATATTTATACTTAGTCTGTTCATCCTTGCGATTGTAGGATGCAGCTCCAATGAGTCTCACTCATTTTTGATTCGTCCGGATGGAGGTGGGGAAGATGCTGCCACTGAAATAGAGGTAGGTAAGACGATTCCTGCCTGGCAGGAGGGTGTGATGGATATTCATTTCATCAATACGACTACCGGTGAAAGCATGTTTGTAATATTCCCGGATGGTACGCAAATGCTTATCGATGCCGCAAGTTCGAGTGTTACGACCAACTCTAATAGTAATACGACCAATACCGGTATCCGTAGTCGTTGGGATCCGACTCTGACTTCTACCCGTGGTTCACAGATTATAACTGATTACATTCGTAAGTGTATGGTATGGACAGGTAACAGTACGATTGATTATGCCGTACTTACCCACTTCCATAATGACCACTTCGGCGGTTATACTTCTTCCTTGACGAAATCTTCCAACTCCGACACTTATTCGTTGATAGGTTTTGCCGAGATTTTCGACAATTTCAAGATTGGTACGCTTCTCGATCGTGGCTATCCCGATTATAACTATCCGTTCAATATGGCGACAATGGCAGACAATGCTCCAAGTTGTAATAACTATATCAATGCAGTGAAATGGCATGTCGCCAATCAAAAGTTCGATGCTGCGATATTCAAAGCAGGGGCGAATAATCAGATCGTTCAGAAGTATAATCCTGCAAAGTATCCTACTGCAAAGGTGCAAAACGTGGCAGTGAATGGAGAGATCTGGACAGGTTCGGGCACTACCACAAAGAAGACATTCCCTGAACTCTCGGAGATTACATACGAAAACAGTAAGAACATTACCTCCAGTGACAATTGTCCGCCGGAGAATATTACCAGTTGTGTGATGAAAGTTTCGTATGGCAACTTTGATTTCTTTGCCGGTGGTGACCTTCAGTATAACGGACGTTCGAGTCATGCGTGGAAAGATGCCGAACTGCCCTGTGCAAAAGCAGTAGGTCAGGTGGAACTCTTGAAAGCTAACCATCACGGTGTAACCAACACCAATCAGGTGGATGCTCTGAAAGCACTCAATCCACAAACGATTGTTGTCAATTCGTGGGTAGATTGTCATCCCCGTACCGATATACTGAATTCGATGGAGACAACACTCCCTGCGTGTGACATGTTTATCACTAACTTCTGGCAGGGCGATCGCCCCAGCGGAGTAGACGACCGGGTTACGGCGGAAGAGGCTGCGAGAGTAAAGGGATATGATGGACATATTGTAGTTCGTGTGACCGATGGGGGAAACAAATACAGAGTTGTGACAATCACAGATTCTGACGGGGCAATGACTGTTAAGACTATTTCCGGTCCATATACAAGCAGATAATGAATACAAAATATTATGATGTAATAGTAGCAGGTGCAGGTCCTGCCGGGATATGTGCGGCTGTAGCCGCCGCCCGGCAAGGAGCACGTGTTGCCCTTATCGAAAGATACGGAGTCATCGGAGGTAACCTGACCGCCGGGTATGTCGGCCCTATTCTCGGTAGTGTAAGCAAGAACACGATGCGCGATGAGGTTTGTGCTATTCTTGGCGTCAAAGACAATGACTGGATTGGCGAACATGGAAATGCTCACGATTTCGAAGAGGCAAAACTTACATTGGCAGAATTTGTCGCCAGGGAAAAGAACGTCGATGTCTTTTTGCAATGTTGCGTGTCGGATGTTATTCGTGACGGAAAGGTGGTAAAAGGCATTAAGTGTGCAAGTAACGAGGGGACGCTCTGTTTTGAAGCCGCGGTAACGATTGACTGTACCGGTGATGCCATAGTATCTTTTCTTGCCGGTGCAAAAATAGAAAAAGGACGTGCTGACGGACTCATGCAGCCTGTAACCCTTGAATACACCATTGACGGCGTAGATGAATCGAAAGGAATTATCTGCATTGGAGATGTAGACAATGTTCAATTGAATGGCGAGTGTTTTCTTGATTGGTGTAAAAAGAAAGCCGATGAGGGCAAACTTCCCCGGATGCTTGCTGCCGTGCGTTTGCATCCGTCGGTCAGACCGGGTTGCCGTCAGGTAAATACGACACAAGTCAATAGGGTGGATATAACTTCGGTAAGCTCTATTTTCGCCGCCGATCTTGAACTTAGGCAACAGATACGCCTCCTGACTCAATTCTTGAAAGAAAATTTGCCGGGTTACGAAAACTGTAGAGTGATCGGAAGTGGTACAACAACCGGAGTGCGCGAAAGCCGCAGGGTGATGGGCGACTATGTGATTGATGCCGATGAGATGGCGGAAGGCTGTCGTTTTGCCGATGTGGTGGTACATAAAGCATTGTTCATTGTCGATATACATAATCCTGACGGAGCCGGACAGGCGGAACCAACCATCCAATATTGCAAACCATACGATTTGCCGTATCGTTGTTTTCTCCCGTTGGGCTTGGAAGGGCTTCTGGTGGCGGGACGGTGCATATCGGGTACTCACAGAGCTCACGCTTCCTATCGTGTCATGAGTATTTGCATGGCGATGGGAGAGGCAGTTGGTATTGCCGCTGCCATGAGTGCGTCGCAGCATTGTACTCCGCGGGCCCTCGATGTGGGAGAGTTGCAGAAACGGCTTGAATCGTTAGGCGTAGAGCTGTTCGATTAACGTAGAACATAATCATACTTTAAATTTATAGAGCATACTTATGAAAAAGATCTATTTGTCTGTCGTGTGCTTACTGATCTCTATTCCCCTTATCGCCCAGTTGTATGTAGAGCCGGAGAAAGAGGTGGAGTGCTCTGTCTTCCTGGCAAAGGAAGGACGGGGGCGGGCACAGCAAGGACTTGAAATATGGGATGATTACATATTCTCGTGCGAGGATGGAGGGCACGTGAATATCTATGATTTCAAAAGTGCCGATCCGAAACCTGTGGCAGGCTTTGAGTTGGCATCCTCCCATCCGGACAACCATGTAAATAATGTATGCTTTGGCGTCGAGACAAAACGCGGAGCATCGTTTCCTCTCTTGTATATCACAAACGGGAAGGTAGGAAGCGAGTTGGAATGGTTGTGCTTTGTGGAGAGCATCACCCGTCGTGGAAAACGTTTTAGCAGCGAAATCGCACAGACAATTGAACTCGATGGCTCGAAGTGGGCGGAGAAAGGGTATGTCTCCATCTTTGGTGCGCCAAGCTGGCTGGTCGATCGGGAACGGGGATTTATATGGATATTCTCGGCGCGTAAACGTACTGTGGCGAAGGTGACAAAGCATGCATGGGAAAACCAGTATGTCGCCACCAAATTCCGCATACCGTCGTTGAGTGAGGGGGCAAAGGTGCGCCTCGACGAAAATGACATTCTCGATCAGGTGGTGTTCCCCTATGAGGTATGGTTCACACAAGCGGGCTGTATGCATGATGGTAAAATCTATTTCTGCTTCGGAGTTGGGAAACAGGATGACAGCCGTCCTTCCTGCATCCGGGTGTACGATACGGATAGGCGGACGATTACTGCCCGATACAATGTGCAGGAACAGGTTATTTACGAACCGGAAGATATTGTGGTCAAAGACGGGGTTATGTATGTCAATACCAATACGAATGCGAAAAAGACGTCCGATCTTCCTTGCATATTCAAACTCTCTCTTCCGAAAGAAAAGCCGGTGGCCGAAAATCCTCTCGACGAGATACGCAGGGATCCGGAACGTGCGGGCGGCGTGTATTATGTGACCGATCTTTCACATCCGGTTACGCCGGCGCCCAAAGGATATACGCCTTTCTATATAAACGGCTATTTTCGTCATGGAGCGCGTCAGATAGACGATGAGGTGACTTATCCTGCCATATACGGCGTATTGGAGAAAGCTCATGCCACAAACAACCTTACCGATTTTGGGAAAGCCCTGTACGAACGTCTTGAACCGTTCAAGAAGAATGTGTTTTACAAAGAAGGCGATCTGACACAAATCGGTTATCGTCAGACAAGGGAGATAGGCCGGAGGATGGTACAAAACTATCCGGAAGTATTTGAAGGCCATCCCTATTTGAAGACTAACGCAACGAATGTGCTTCGGGTGGCGGCCACCATGCAATCTGTAAATTCGGGCATTTTGTCGCTGCGTCCCGGGCTTGAATGGGCGGAGATAGACAACTCCCGTTCGTTCCTTACCACACTGAATCCATACGGTAACGTATGTCCCGGCAGGAGTCCGCTTGATAAGTATATACTCGGTAAGGAAAACAGTTGGTATAAAAAATATCGTTCATATATAGATGAAAAGTTGGATGTGGATGCTTTTTTTACAAGACTGTTTATAGACGTAACACAAGTAGAAAGTGAGTATGACAAGTACGACCTGATTCATCGTTTCTGGTTAATGGCGTCGCTGATGCAATGCCTCGACCGCCAAGTGCCTATATGGGATATCTTTACAGAAGAGGAAATATTGGCTTGGGCGGAAATCGAGAACTATAAGTATTTTGCGCAGAAAGGTCCTGAACCGGTATCTCACGGGCGTAGTTGGGGACTTGCATCCCGCACGTTACGCCATTTGTTAGACGAATCTGCCGAAGATCTGGTTCGTAAGCGTCATGGCATCAATCTCAACTTCGGACACGATGGCGTTCTGATGGCCATCTTGACAAATCTGCAAGCCGGAACGTGGGCGCGGGAGGCTGGTAATTCCAAAGAAGCGTTGCGGAGTTGGAAGTACTGGGATATTCCGATGGGTGCGAACCTTCAGATGATCTTTTACCAATCAGAAGGCAATCCGGACGTTTTAGTTAAGTTTATGCTGAATGAAAAAGACCTCCGGTTGCCGTTGGAAGCGGTTGAAGCATCTTATTATAAATGGAATGAGGTTTATAAATTCTATATAGAACATTGCGACAAGGTGGAAAAATCACTTGCCGAAACATTGAAATTATCGTATGAAGACTTTTAATTATAATCGTGCTGAAATAAAGGCCGGAATAGTACATTTCGGCGTTGGAAACTTCCATCGTGCACATCTCGAAGCTTACACAAATCTATTACTTGAAGATCCGTCACAAAGATGCTGGGGGGTATTCGGAGCCATGATTATGCCTACGGACGGGGTCTTGTTCAACGCCCTCAAGAAAGACGACGGCATATATCAGTTGACGACATGCAGCCCTTCCGGCGAACAGGATAGTATGCTGATTGGTTCGCTTGTAGAACTGGCATGGGGGGAAATAGATAGTGAGCCTATCATCGCTAAAATAGCATCGGAGGAGATAAAAATCATCTCTCTCACCATTACCGAAGGGGGATATAAGGTTGATTTTAACCAATCGCGCAGTGTGTTCTGGTATGTAGCCGAAGGACTTAAACGCCGGATGGAGAAAGATTTGCCGATTACGATTCTTTCGTGTGACAACATGCAGATGAACGGCAATGCCGCCAAATGTGCGTTTATGTCATACTTCGAAGCGAAATATCCCGAGGTGGCAGCGTGGGCGAAAAAGAAAGTGACGTTCCCGAATTCGATGGTGGATCGAATCACTCCCGTAACAAAACCGGGTAAGGTTACAGATGTGTGTTGTGAAGACTTTATACAATGGGTGATTGAAGATAATTTCATTGCAGGCCGTCCTGCATGGGAGAAGGTGGGAGTTACATTCACCCATGATGTGACCCCGTATGAAATCATGAAATTAAGTCTTCTCAATGCGTCACATACTCTTCTTTCTTATCCTGCCTATATGGAAGGATTCAGGAAGGTCGATGCTGTAATGGCAGACGAGAGGTATCGTGCAATGATAAAGCTGTTTATGAACAGGGACGTTACTCCTTATGTTCCGGTTCCCGAAGGCGTTGACCTTGAAGCGTATAAAGACCAGCTTATCGAACGATTTTCAAACAAGGCGATCAGCGATCAGGTATCACGGCTTTGCGGCGATGGCATTGCTAAGTTTGCGGTTTATGTGGTACCCATACTCAAACAGATGTTGCAGGATGGGAAGGATATTTCGATAGAGGCTTTCCTGATAGCTGTTTATTGCAAATACCTGATAGGTGCGCGCACCGAGTCCGGTGAAAATATAGCTATCTCCGAACCTCACATCACCCCGGCGGACAGGAAGTTGATTTCTGGAGGATCGCCGGCCGAGTTCTTGAAAATATCACCTTTTGTGTCATTGGGACTGGACAAATATCCTGTGTTTATGGAAAAGTATGAGCAGTTTTATGCTATGCAGGTAGCGGAAGGGTTGAAAGTCTTATTACAGTAAACAACTAAAAAATACAAGGCAATGAAGAAGTTTTTCATAACGGTTGTTCTGTCGCTTTCGTGCGTATTGTCGGTTTCGGCACAAAAACAGACGGAGGCGTCAACGCTTAACCTGATAGGTAAGCCGTTTGAATCGACTCCCAATCCCTATCATAGAGTCGATACATTGGTTTATAAAGGTTTTAACAGGACGGAGAATCGACAACTCCGTTGCTCTGCCGGTATGGCTGTGTTGTTTAAAACGAACACGCGTAATATACGGATTACGACAAAGTGGGGATATGTATATTCGAGCCATTCAACCATGCCGATCTCTTATAAAGGATATGATCTTTATATCAAAAATGCAAACGGTCAATGGCAGTATGCGGCAAGCGGTTCATTGAAAGCGTATAAGGGCGAGAAAACCGAGACATTCACGCTCATTGAGAATATGGATGGTACGATGCACGAATGTATGATGTATATGCCGATGTATTCGGAGGTCATTTCTTGTAAGATAGGGATAGATGACGATGCTGTTATCGAACCGTTGAAGTCCGATTTTCGTCACAGGATAGCGGTATATGGCTCTTCGTTTACGCAGGGAGTGAGCACGGATCGATCCGGTATGAGTTATCCCATGCAATTTATGCGTAATACGGGTCTTCAAGTCGTGTCGCTCGCAACAAGCGGACGTTGCCTGATGCAGCCTTACATGCTCGACGTTCTTGCGGAAGTCAAGGCTGATGCCTTTATATTCGATACTTTTTCAAATCCTGACGCAGAACTGATAAGAGAGCGCCTGATGCCGTTTATCGATCGGCTTATAGCGGCACATCCGGCTACTCCGTTAATATTTCAGCGTACTATCTATCGTGAACGACGTTCATTCGATACAGTTCTTGATGCGAAAGAACGGGCTAAGGCGGCAACCGTAGAGGAGTTGTTTGCGAAAATCCTCACGAACCCGAAATATAAAGACGTTTATCTGATTACGCCTGATGCTTCCGATGCCCATGAGACATCGGTCGACGGAACTCATCCAAGTAGTTATGGATATGCACTTTGGGCGAAGTCAATAGAGACTCCGGTAATAGAAATTTTAAGTAAATATGGTATAAAATGAGACAAGCGGTATTAGTAGAACCAAAACATATTGAATTTCGCGAGGTTGAGGCGCCTAAGGCGTCGGACCTGAAAGAACATCAGGTACTTCTGAATATTAAGAGAATTGGTATTTGTGGAAGTGAGATACATTCTTATCACGGATGTCATCCGGCAACTTTCTATCCGGTAGTTCAGGGGCATGAATATTCGGCAGTGGTAGTCGCTACGGGGGCGGCGGTTACGATCTGCAAGGTGGGTGACGTTGTCACCGCACGTCCGCAACTTGCGTGTGGGAAGTGCAAGCCTTGTCAGCGGGGAGAGTATAATATTTGTGAAGAGCTAAAAGTGCAAGCCTTTCAGGCAAATGGAGCTGCGCAAGATTTTTTTGTGGTTGATGATGACAGGGTTGTGGTGTTGCCTGAAGGTATGTCACTTGATTATGGGGCTATGATAGAACCGGTGGCAGTAGCTGCGCATGCAACCATGCGTGGCGGGGACTTGAAAGGTAAGAATGTGGTTGTATCGGGTGCCGGAACGATCGGTAACCTCGTGGCGCAGTTCGCTAAGGCAAGAGGAGCCAAACGGGTTCTTATTACCGATGTAAGTGATTTCAGACTTGAAATCGCTCGTAAATGTGGCATAATAGATACGCTCAATGTAGCTAAGACGCCGCTCAAAGAAGGAGCGAAGAGGCTTTTCGGGGATGAAGATTTTCAAGCTGCGTTTGAGGTTGCTGGAGTTGAGTCGAGTATTCGTTCGCTTATGGAGTGTATCGAAAAAGGGAGTACCATCGTTGTAGTGGCGGTATTTGGCAAGGATCCGTCGCTTGATATGTTCTATTTGGGAGAGCACGAACTGAAGGTGAACGGAACGATGATGTATCGCCATGAAGATTATCTTACGGCTATCGATCAGGTAAGTTCGGGAGCTATCCGTCTCGAACCGCTTATTTCGAATCATTTTCCGTTCGAACAGTATGACAAGGCATATAAATTTATAGACGAGAATAGTGCAACATCCATGAAAATAATTATTAAACTATAAAACCATGAAAATAATAGGTATAGGAGAAGTTGTTTGGGATTGCTTCCCGGAAGGTAAGAGACTTGGCGGAGCGCCTATCAATTTCTGTTTTTTTGCGAAGGAATTGGGAGCAGAATCATATCCCGTTACGGCAATAGGTGGCGACGAACTCGGTGATGAAACATTTACGGTGCTTAAAGAGACCGGACTTGATTTAGGATATATTTCCCGTAATATTTTGCCGACAGGTAAAGTGCTTGTGTCGTTGAATGAGGCCGGTGTACCGCAATATGAGATTGTTGAGAATGTTGCTTGGGATGCTATCGAGTGTAGTCCTGCGACCATGAAACTTGTCAGCGATGCAGATGCTGTTTGTTGGGGCTCTTTGGCACAGCGAAGCGAAAAGTCACGTGCTGCAATCTTGAGACTCATAGATGCCGTGCCGGATACCTCTTTGAAGGTGTTTGATATTAATATCAGGCAACATTTTTATTCGACAGACTTGATTGTGGAATCCTTGCAAAAAGCAAATGTGCTCAAATTGAATGAAGACGAATTGCCATTATTGATCTCTCTCCTTTCTCTTTCGACTGATTTTGTGGAAGCTATCGCAGAACTCATTGCTCGTTTTTCGCTCAAATATGTTATATTCACACAGGGGGCAGTACGTAGTGGCATATATGATGTAAGTGGGGAAATTTCATCCATAGATACACCTAAAGTCGAGGTGGCCGATACTGTAGGTGCAGGCGACTCGTTTACTGCTACCTTTGTTGTGAACATACTTAGAGGGGCGTCGGTCGCTGAATCACACCGCAAAGCGGTAGATGTATCGGCATATACTTGTACACAAAGGGGGGCTATTAATCCGTTGCCGGATAGTAAAAAGTAATATTGGGTACTCCACATAAGGAAGTTTCGTACTTGGTTTGAATGATTCTTCAAACCAAGCGTGGTGAATATGCCTTGTTTTTATTAAATGCGGTTTAATCTCATTAATTAACCGCAAAATTTGCGGCTTATCATACCTCTTTTAACCGCATTTTTATAGATAACTCCAATTTAATAGTTATTTTTGCAGAAATAACTGATGGTATGTTTATCCATGAAATAGAAAATTGGAGTTCATTCAGATGGAACGCTGAAAGATTGTCAGATGCGATAGCCCTGACAAACAGGGCTATCGGATATCTTGTTGGAAGGTTAAGTAC
>OLRA01003760.1_pt1 | contig 12849 bp, 12 predicted proteins | sample 1673011 | NCBI WGS metagenome assembly OLRA01 (sample SAMEA3136746, study PRJEB25190) | human gut metagenome | reverse complement strand
GCAGACCGCCGATGGGCAGCACATTGCCGTGCAGGGTGATCTCGCCGGTCATGGCAACATCACCGCGCACCGGGATGCCGGACAGGCAGGACACCAGAGCCGTGGTCAGAGTAACACCGGCGCTGGGGCCGTCCTTGGGCACGGCACCCTCGGGGGCATGGATGTGCAGATCGCACTTTTTCAGCCGCTCAGGGTCTATGCCGTATTCCTCGGCGTGGACACGGACATAGGTGATGGCCAGCTGGGCACTTTCCTTCATCACGTCGCCCAGCGAACCGGTGACGGTGATCTTGCCGCTGCCATTGTCCATGACCTGCACCTCGATGGGCAGGGTCTCGCCGCCGATGCTGGTCCAGGCCAGACCGTTGGCAATACCGATGGCATTGGTCCGGTTGAGGAAATCGGGCTTGACGAAGCGGGGCCCCAGCAGCTCTTCCAGGCTGCTGCCGGTCACAGAAACGTTTTCTGCTTCACCGGACGCGATCTTGCGGGCGCACTTGCGCAGGACACTGGTGATGGTACGCTCCAGGGTGCGGACACCGGCCTCACGGGTGTAGCCGTCAATGATGCCGTAGAGCGCGCTCTGGGAGAAGGTGACCTTCCCGGCCAGACCGCAGGCCTTGAGCTGCTTGGGCACCAGATGCTTGCGGGCAATGTTGTATTTCTCCACCCGGGTATAACTGGGCAGCTCAATGACATCCATGCGGTCACGCAGAGGGCCGGGAATGGCGCTCAGATCATTTGCCGTGGTGATAAAAAGCACATGGCTCAGATCAAATGGCATATCGATAAAGTGATCATTAAAGGTGGTGTTCTGCTCGGGATCAAGAGCTTCCAGCAGGGCAGCAGCCGGGTCACCCCGGAAATCGCCCGCCAGCTTGTCGATCTCGTCCAGCAGCATCAGGGGGTTGGAGCTCTTGGCGGAGATCATGGCGTTGATGATCTTGCCGGGCATGGCCCCGATATAGGTGCGGCGGTGGCCGCGGATCTCTGCCTCATCCCGCACGCCGCCCAGGCTGATGCGCACATACTTGCGGTTCAGGCTCTCGGCAATGGAGCGGGCAATGCTGGTCTTGCCGACACCCGGAGGGCCGACCAGGCAGATGATCTGGCCCTTGACATCCGGAGCCAGCTTGCGGACAGCCAACACCTCAAGAATGCGGTCCTTGACCTTCTTCAGGCCGTAGTGGTCGCGGTCAAGGATGCGCTGTGCCTTGGCGATATCGAGGTCGTCCTCGGTAAAGCTGTTCCAGGGCAGATCCAGGCAGGTATCCAGATAGGTGCGGATGACCGTTCCCTCCTGATTGCTGCTCTGCATCTTGGCAAGGCGGTCCACTTCCTTGAGCAGTTTCTTCTCCCGCTCCTCGTCCAGATGCAGCTCCTGGATCCTGCGGCGGTACTCCTCGGCCTCTGCCGTGGTATCATCGTCCTCGCCCAGCTCCTGGCTGATCATGTGCATCTGCTCATGCAGGTAGTAATCACGCTGGTTCTTATCCATGGCCTCGTCCACTTTCTGGGCGATCTCCTTGTCGATCTCCAGCATCCGGCGCTCCCGATGCAGGCGTTCCACCAGCAGGCGCAGACGGCCGATGAGGGTGCTTTCCTCCATCACAGCCTGCTTATCCTCAAAGCGGAAGAGCAGATTGGCAGGGATGTACTCGCACAGGAAGGCGGGGTCGTTATTCGAGGTAACAGCAAACACCACATCCTTGCTGATGCGGGGATTCATGGAAAGCACCGCGTCGAAGCTCGTTTTCACGTTGCGGAGCAGGGCCTCCGCCTCGGTCTCTTCCTCTGCCTTGATGGGGCGCACAGGAGCCGGCCGCACCGATGCCAGCAGGAAGCTGCCGTCGGTATCCAGCTCGGTGCGCTTGGCGCGGAACTTGCCCTCCACCAGAATGCGCACCAGATCATCCGAAACACGCATGACCTGCTTGATCTCGGCCACAACGCCGTACTGGTACATTTCCTCTGCCTTGGGGTCCTCAGCCTTCATATCCTTCTGCGCAATGAGGAACACCTCGGATTTATTCCGCACGGCCCATTCCACAGCGGCAATGCTCTTGTCACGACCTACCTCAAAATGCAGCAGGTTGTTGGGGAACACCACCAGCCCACGCAGGGCAATGGCGGGAAGATGGAGGATATTGCGCTCCACCTTGACAGTCACTTTTTCAGACATAAACTCATACCTCCCAGCTGCCCCGCGCCAAAGTGCGCTATCCCGTGGGCAGTTTTTTTGTTGGGTAAAAATTCAGATTTGATTTATTATATCGGATTCCGGCCCCGGTTGCAACCGGGCAGCTCATCCTTTGCGGTTTTCCTGGATATTATAACCCAGCCGTCCCAGCGCAGGCAGCATGGCCCGCAGGGTGACACTGGTGAGCATTCCCATCACAAGGCCCAGCACCAGCATAATCGGCGCATAGTAAAGGGACACCGCTGTGGAAAGGATGACACTGGCCCCCAGCAGCTGGCCGATGTAGATGGTGTACGGGTTGCAGGAATTGCAGATGCCGTCCACCAGCGTTTCCGTGCCGTGACCGGCGTGATACCAACAGCTGATGGGGTCGATGGTGGGATCATCAAACACCCACTGGCCGGTGCAGGTGTACGTGGAGTCTTCGGAGGCTACGCCGGATTCCATGGCCATGGAGCCCGTGACCATTTTGAAAACGGAACCGGGGTAGTACGTATCGCTGACGGCCTTGTTTCGCCACTGCTTATTCTGTGCTTCGGCCCACATTTGATCGGTAAGCTCGTCGCGCAGTGTGGTGACATCGATGCGCTCGTAATCCGCAAGGGCTTTTTTCGCTTCCGCGCGCGCCTCGTCGGTCTCGGCGTTATCGATGGCAAGCTGTAAGGTGTTTAATTCCTGCTGCTCCTTTTCCTGCGCCTTTTGCAGCGCGTCTTCCACCTTTTCCGGGATGGCGTCCTCGGCCTCCTGCGAAATGGTGAATGGGTCGTTCGGGTCGTAGTCGCCCTTTGTGGAAAGCGCCAAAATCGCGCCGGTCTTGACATTCATCAAAACGGCCGTGCCGCCCTCCAGCGCGCCGCAGGCCTCAAGGCCCGCCTGCAGATGCTTTTCTACGATGCTCTGTGCGGTCTCGTCGATCGTCAGCACAAGGTCGTAGCCGTCCTGTGCCTGCACGTATTGGTCATACTGGAACGGCATGTCATCGCCCTGTGCGTTCTTCGCGCTGACAAGGCGGCCCGCCGTGCCGGAAAGCTCGCTGTCGTATTCCGTTTCAACGCCCGCAAGGCCCTGATTATCCGTGCCCGTGAAGCCGAGCACCGTAGAAGCCGTGGTGCCGTAGGGATAATAGCGTTTGTAGTCTTCCATCAGCGTGATGCCGCGGCCGATTTTTTCGTCCTTGATATACTGCACGATCTCATCGCGCACCTCGGTCTCCACCTTGCGCTTGACATAGACAAAGTAGCTGTTCTGCTGCGCTTTTTTTAAGACAGCGTCGTAATCGAGCCCTAAAATTTCGGAAAGGCCCTTTGCAATCTTCACGTCGTCGCCTTCGTCGATGTAGTTCGGCTCCAAGGCGACCGTCCACACGCTGGCGCTCTGCGCCAAGACCTTTGTGCCCGTGGCGTCGTAAATGGTGCCGCGCGAGGGCGTAAGCTGCGTGGATTGCAAACTCTGGTCGACCGCATCGGTCTTTAAGGTTTCGCCGTTGACAAGCTGCAGGCGGACAAGGTTTGTGATAACGGCGCCAAACCCGAGCACCAGCACAAAGCCCACGATGACCATTGTGCGCTGCCAGACGCCGGAACGATTTGATTTTGCCATGTAAAAAATGCCGTCCTTTCTGCTGCGCCCTTCATTCGCAGCCAAAAGTTGCCGTATACCGAAAAATGAGAGTTAAGAATAAACTCTCAACTCTCCTCTCAAATTCCCCTCTGCCGGGGACCGCATAACCCATTTGTATTCTTTCATGCCGCAAAATAGCAGCGTATCCGCAAAAAATTCGTATGTATAAAGGCTAAATCAGGAAAAGAGCGACTGCAAGACCTGCCAGATACGGTCCAACAGGTTCGGTATCTTTTCGGCCTGCACTACGGTGCCCTCATCATCCTGTGTGAGGCTGATGTAGGAGGTCTGCCCGTCCGCTACCTTTTCCATGCCGAGCTTTTCGCGCGCGATCTGCTCGATCTCCTCCGTATTGAGCTTGGAGGCCGCCTGCATTTCGAGCTGAATGGCAATGCTTTTCTCCTGCGAAAGGCTCTCGTTCGCCGTGTTGATCTCATCGGTGAGCTCCGTGAGCTGCACCTGACTGAACACCACCGCACCGATGGCGCCGACGATGACCAGCACTACCGCAAGATTCATGAGCATTTTGACCGTATTTGCACTGTGTCTGTGACTGCGGCGCAGCTGTTTTTCATCCAGCTTCACCACATTGTTTTTCTGTTTTTGTTTTTGGGGCGCTTTCGGCTCCGGAAGCTTCGGTACCGCGCTGCCGTGATCTCTGCTGTCGAAAAGATCAAAATCGTATGCGTTTGATGTAGATGCCATGTTGTTTCCTCCTTTCGGAAACTTATCCCAACAAATTCAGCTGTATTCTCTCAGGGATATCCTAATCTTTCAAAATCTCACAGTTTTTCAATAACGCGCAGCCTTGCGCTGCGGGCGCGCGGGTTTTCGCGAAGCTCTTCCTCACTCGGCGCAAGACCCTTTTTGTAGATGAGCTTGCCCTTCGGCTTGTTGCCGCACACGCACACGGGGAAATCCTTCGGGCAGGTGCAACCCTCGCACCACTTGTTCATCTGCTGCTTGACGATGCGGTCTTCAAGCGAATGGAACGTGATGACGGAAAGCCTGCCGCCGGACTTTAACAGCCCGAACGCCGCCGCAAGACCTTTTTTGAGCGCGTCCAGCTCGCCGTTTACCGCAATGCGCAGCGCCTGAAACGTTCTTCTGGCCGGATGGCCCTCCGCGCGGCGCACCGCTGCCGGCACGCTTTCGCGGATGATCTCCGCAAGCTCTAATGTAGTTTCAATCGGTTTTTCTTCACGCGCTTTCACAATGCCCTTTGCAATGCGCACCGCGCTTTTATCTTCGCCGTAACGGCTGATGATCTCGGCCAATTCCTGCCAAGAGAGTGTGTTTACAAGGTCTGCGGCCGAGGTGCCGCTTTGGCTCATGCGCATATCGAGCGGGGCGTCGGCGTGGTAGGAAAAGCCGCGCTCTGCGGTATCGAGCTGATAGGACGAAACGCCGATATCGAGCAGCACACCGTCGACATTAACGATGCCGTGCTCTAACGCGATCTTGTCCATATCGCAGAAGTTACCCATGGCAACGACGGAGCCGGGATATTTACCGAACCGCTCTTTCACAACGGCAATGGCGTCCGGGTCGCGGTCGATGGAAAGCAACGTGCCCGTTGTCAGGCGCTGTAAAATCGCGCCGGAGTGGCCGCCGCCGCCCGCGGTGCCGTCTATATAGGTGCCTTCCGGGTCGATGTTCAAGGACTCGATGGTCTCTTTGAACAACACCGGTTTATGCTCAAAATGAATTTCACTCATGATATATTTGTCCGGCGGAACGGATGCGTTCCGGCAGACACTCCTCATTGAACTTTACCCGAAAAAAGCCGGGCTGATGAGCGCCAAGCGGGGCGAAAAGGCAATGAAAATCCAAAGCCCATGCGGTTTTCCGCAGGGTTTTCGCTGCTTGCACGTCCATTATACCTTATCCCACATAGAAAATCAACCCGCGGCAAAAAAATTTATGTTTACCATGTTCGATGAAAAAGCGCGGATTTCCGATATTTTTCTTGGGTTTTGTTCGTATATTTTCCGATTTTCGGCAAAATAGCGGTATGTTGAAAATTCTGTGCATTCTCATGCAAAAAAACTTTTGCAGTTTGTTCACATTCCCGGTTTTCGGGATACCCCTAATTGGGTCTCCCGCGCATCAACAGTCCACCGGACTATTGATGCTCCCGTCCTGCTTTTTGCGAACGCAACAGAATTTCGCTTTCTGCGGAAAGCGACTCAAGGCGCTGCCTTGAAAATCCGCAAGTTTTCTCAGAGAAAGCTTGACTAAAGACTTTAAACCGCCGTTTCCGTTCGCTCATTTTAATAAAAACGGCAGCTCGCCCAACTGCCGCGAACTGCCGTTTAAAGCTCTTAAATTACTGCTGTGCGCTCGTGCCGTGGATGGACTGGCGGGTCTTTCTCAGCTCTGCAAGGTTGGCGCTCATCGCGTCGTCTGTGCGGCGGAGCAGATCTTCCACATAGTCGTTGGAGGCCTTCTGCATGCTGCGGAACTTCTCCTGCGTCTGCGCCATGATGTCGTTTGCCTTTGCCTGTGCCTGGCGCACGATCTCTTCCTGGTTGACGAGTGCTTTTGCCTTCTCCTCTGCGACGCGCACGATAGTCTCGGCCTCGCGCTGTGCCTCGCTGATGATCTGGGCGCGGTCTGCGACGATGGCCTTCGCCTTGCGCACTTCGGATGGGATCGCCTCGCGAATCTCATCAAGGATCTGCTTTGCGTCTTCGCTATCTATAAACGATTTGCCGCCTGCAAAGGGAAGGTGCCAGCCTTTCTCCAGTACGTCGGTCAATTCATCGATCAAATCTTCTACGGTTGCCTGCGTGTTGCTCATAAAAAATCCATTCCTTTCGTATTTTTAGCCGCATTCAGTCTGCCGTGCGGCAAAGTCTCTGATTTATTTTCTCTAAAAGGCACTCGGGCACAAAATGGGAAATATCGCCGCCGAAGCCCGCAATCTGCTTGACCATGCTGGAGCTGAGAAACATGTGCTCGATGCTGGTCGGCAGGAACAGCGTTTCAAACTCCGGGTTCAGCTTTTTATTGGTGAGCGCCATCTGAAATTCATATTCAAAGTCGGAGATTGCGCGCAGACCCTTCACAATGGCAGCCGCATGCTTTTCGCTTGCGTAATCCGCCAAAAGACCGCGCACGCAGTCTACCTCTACATTTTCCATATCGGCCGTGACGGTGCGCAGCATTTCCATGCGCTCCTCCACCGTAAAGCTCGCGCGCTTATCCGGGTTTACCGGCACCGCGACGATGACTTTGTCGAAAATTTTGCACGCACGGGAGATGATGTCCATGTGTCCCAGCGTGACCGGGTCAAAGCTGCCCGGACAGATCCCTATTCTCATTGATATACCGCCTTTTTTGCGCTTACACCATGCTTTGATGGCGATACGCGGTCAGCAAGATTTTTCCGTAACGGTAGTCGCGCACGCGCACGAATTCCCCCGCCGTCTCCGGCAGCTCTTCGTCCGTGGGGTGCTCGCAGATCACGATGCCGCCGCGGTTCATGTGCGGCGTGACCGCAAGGAGCGCCTTTGTGAGCGTGCCCGTGCGATACGGCGGGTCGAGAAACGCGATGTCGAAGGTCTCGGTGCAGCGCAGCAGATACGAAGCATACTCCGCGTTCATCACCTGCGCTTCGCTTTCAAACCCTGTGGTGTGAATGTTCTCCAGCACGACGCCGCAGGATGCCTTGGCGCTGTCTACGAACACAGCGCGCTTTGCGCCGCGGCTGAGCGCCTCGAGACCGATCTGGCCGGAGCCCGCAAACAGGTCGAGAAACACGCGGCCCTCCAGATCAAACTGCAAAATGTTGAAAAGCGCCTCTTTTACGCGGTCCGGCGTGGGACGCACGGCATCGCCCGGGAGCGTTTTCAATTTTCTGCCTCGGCGGGAACCGGTTATGATACGCACAGCCGAACACTCCTTTCTCTTTTGGAAGTCCGTGTCCGAAATCTAAAAAACATGTACGGACACACTTCAAGTTATTATCTCATTTGAATAGAAATATGTCAACCGTTTTTGCGCAGTTTTTGCAGAGAAACGTCGAAAAATACGCGGGAACAACGTTATTCCCCGTCGTTTTCTTCGCTGTGGAAATAACGGTAGACGGCGCGGGCGGCAGGGGCGTTCATGCCGGGCGTTTCCTCCAGCATTTCCTCCGTCGCCTCGCTGACGGCGCGTATGGTTGTAAAGTGCTTCATCAGCGCTTTGGCGCGCGTTTCGCCGATGCCCGGAATGGACGTGAGCGTGGTGGAGATGGTCGCCTTTTTGCGCTGCTGGCGGTGGTAGCCGATGGCAAAGCGGTGCACCTCGTCCTGAATGCTCGACACCAGCGTGAACACCGCGCGGGTAGACTGAATGGCGATTTCGCCGCCGTCCTCCGTAATGGCGCGCGTGCGGTGCTTATCGTCCTTTACCATGCCGTATACCGGCACGTCGATGCCCATTTCGCGCAGAAGCGGACGTATGGCGCCCACGTGTCCTTTGCCGCCGTCGAGCAGAATGAGGTCGGGCAGTCTGCCGAAGCCCTCGGGCTTATCGGCGGCGCGGTATTCTTCAAAACGGCGGCGGATGACCTCGCGCATGCTGCCGTAGTCGTCCTGTCCGACGACAGTCTTGATTTTAAACTTGCGATACGCGCTTTTCAGCGGGCGGCCGTTTTCAAACACGATCATACCCGCAACGTTCTCGCCGCCCGCAAGGTTTGAAATATCGTAGGATTCAATATATTCCGGCGTTTTGGGCAGGTTTAAGAGCTGGCGCAGTTCATCGAGCGCGGAGGTCTCACGGCCCGTGGCGCGGCCCATAGCCTGCGCAAGCGCTTCCGCGGCGTTCGTGCGGCACATTTCCACAAGCTGCTTCTGTTCGCCCTTTTGCGGAATGTGGAACTTCACGCGGCGCTCCGCCTTTTTCGTCAGCCATTCTTCAAGGACGCCGTCGTCGTTGACGGGGCCGTCTATCGTGATGACGGGCGGGATCTTATCGCGCATCGAATAATATTGCATGACAAATTCGCTGCGGATCTGCTCCGGCTCGTCGTCGGCGTTTAATAAAAACGATTCGCGGTCATACAGTCTGCCGCCCGCAAAGCGGAACACCTGAATGCTCACCTTTTCGCCGCCGAGCACGAGCGCGATGACGTCCTGTTCCGGCACGCGGCTTGCGACAACCTTTTGGCGCTCTTTCAGCTTGTTGATGGCCGTAATGCGGTCACGGATGCGCGCGGCAAGCTCAAAATCGAGATTTTCAGCCGCCTCGTTCATTTTCTCCGTCAGCGTGCGCACGGAATCGCTTGTGCCGCCACGGATGAAATCAAGCGCCTCCTGCACGGCCTCGTTGTATTCCTTTTGGCTCACGTGCCCGCGGCATGGGGCACAGCACTGCTTGATGTAGTAGTTGAGGCACGGGCGGCCGCGGCCGATCTCCTGCGGGAATTTGCGCGTGCAGGACGGCAGACGAAAAATCTTCCGCGCCTCCTCCACGGTGTCCTTGATTGTCCACGCGGAAAGGTATGGGCCGATATACTTTGCGCCGTCATTCAGGACCTGCTTCGTCTCCGAAATGCGCGGCCAGTCGCCCGCTGTCACCTTAATATAACTGTACCCCTTATCGTCCTTTAAGAGGATGTTGTACTTCGGCTGGTGCTGCTTGATTAAACTGCTTTCCAAAATGAGCGCTTCAAACTCGCTGTCCGTCAGAATATACTCGAAATACTCGACATTCGAGACCATGCGGCGCACCTTTTCATTATGGTTTTTATCCGAGCCGAAATACTGGCTGACACGGTTTTTAAGCGCTTTCGCCTTGCCGATGTAGATGATGGTATCATCGCGGCTGTGCATGATGTACACGCCCGGGTGAAGCGGCAGCTTCATCGCCTTTTTGCGCAGCTCTTTGATATGCGCCATTTTTTCTTCCGTAAGCTGTACCATGCGCACCTCCATGCGGCTCAGTCACTAAGCGACTGAGAAAGAAGAAACGCCTACCGGAAATGCTCCGATAGGCGCCGTTTTGACAAGCTGAAATTATTCGGCAAAGCCGGATTCAACAAGAGCCACGAGGCTGTCAACAGCTTCCTGCTCGTCGGAACCATCAGCGATGATGTCGATCGACGTACCGCCGACGATGCCCAGAGACAGAACGCCCAGCAGGCTCTTTGCGTTTACGCGGCGCTCATCCTTTTCAACCCAGATGGAAGACTTAAACTCGTTTGCCTTCTGGATGAAGAAAGTTGCCGGTCTTGCATGGAGACCAACCTGATTCTGAACCAAAACGTCCTTCTTAACACACATTGCGATTCACTCTCCTGTAAGTAATGCATTACATACTCTGAATGTCAAACATGATTCTAAAGCTCAAAATGCTTCAATATAAGTTATTATAGCATAATTTGTCCCCCCGTCAAGCGGGGTACCCCATTTTTGGATATATGCCCGTGGCATATCGCTATGAAACGATCCGTGTTTGTGCATTTTGCTCTGCTTGTTGAAAACATTTCGTAAAATCAGTTCGTCACAGAGGGTTAAACATTCCTAAAATCCGCTTATTTTCTGCCGAAAGCGCGTTTTTCTTCCGCAGTCAGCTCAGCTTTTTCAAAGAGGTCCGGGCGGGCTTTCTGCGTGACCTTCAAAGATTGTTCGCGCCGCCATTTTTTGATTTTTTCGTGGTGGCCGTTTAAAAGCACCTGCGGCACCTCTCTGCCGCGCCAAGCAGAGGGACGGGTATACTGCGGATATTCCAAAAGCCCGTCATAATGGCTTTCTTCCTCAAAGCACACGTCTTCGGAAAGCACGCCGGGCAGCATGCGCGCCACGGCATCGGTGAGGATTACGGCGGGCAGCTCGCCGCCCGTCAGGACAAAATCGCCGATGGAGATTTCCTCCACGTCGTATTCCTCCAAAACGCGCTCATCCACACCCTCATAATGCCCGCAAAGCACGATGATATTCTCGTTTTTGGCGAGCTCCTTCACTTTTTCCTGGTCTAAGACCCGTCCGCGGGGGGACATATACACAATATGCGGGCGCACGGCGGTTTGTTCGATGATCTCGTCAAACGCCTTCGCTATGGGCTGCGCCATCAAAAGCATGCCCTTTCCGCCGCCGAACGTACAGTCGTCCACGCGCTTGTGCACGCCCTCACCATGGTCGCGCAGCTGGTGACAGCACACCTGCAAATACCCGCGTGCGCGCGCACGGCCGATGATGCTCTCGTTCAAAATATTCTCGCACATTTCGGGGAAAAGTGTCACAATATCAATCCGCATCCGCTGCCTCCCCGGCGTTTACGGGCACGGTCTCCGCGCCGTCGCCGAAAATACCCGGAATGGGCTTTACAAACAGCTTTCCGCTTTCAATGTCCGTCTTCGCGATCATGGCGTCCACGGCGGGGAACAGAAATTCCTCGCCCGCGCCGTTTACAATGCGGTACACGTTGTTCGCACCGGTCTCGAAAACGTCCTGCACCGTGCCGTATTCCGCGCCCGTTGCGTCATCGATGACATGAAGGCCGATGAGATCTTCCACGAAGTAGCGGTTTTTCGGCAGGCGCACGTCGTTTCGGTCAAGATATAGAATTTTGCCCCTGTACAGGTCGGCCTGTGTGGCGCTTTCCACGCCCTTTAAGCGCACCAGCAAAAGGCTTTTGTGTACGCGGGAAGATAGGAGCCCGGCATCCGTTTTGCCGCCGTCAAAATACAGGGTCTTCACTTTTTTCAGAAAATCGGCGGAATCGCACCACGGTTCCACGCGCATTTCGCCGCGTACGCCGTGCGTACCCACGATCCTTCCCGCTTCCAGAAATTGTTTTTTCATGTGTTTTCCTCGGCTCTGCCGCAGCGAAAGCCTTCCTCTCTTTTAATATAAAAAGGACGCACGAAGCCCGTGCGTCCCTCTTTCGATCAATCGATCTCAACAACGACCTTTTCGCTGCTGCGTGTTGCTGCGGCACGCATAACAACGCGAATCGCTTTCGCAATGCGGCCCTGCTTGCCGATTACTCTGCCCATGTCCTCTTCCGCAACGTGAAGATGATAGACGACGGAACCGTCTTCCTTGGGCTCATCGAGTGTAACGGAAACCTCTTCCGGCTTTTCAACAAGACCCTGCGCGATGATTTTCAGTAATTCCTGCATAAGATTGTTCCTTTCTCAAACGAGAAGACGGGCAATCAGATAACACCGTGCTTCTTGAACAGTGCCTTAACGGTATCGGTCGGCTGTGCGCCCTTTTCCATCCAAGCCTTTGCCTTTTCCGGATCAACCTTTACAACGCTCGGCTCTTCCATCGGGTTGTAGTAGCCGATTTCCTCAATGAAACGGCCGTCTCTCGGGTAACGGGAATCTGCAACAACGATGCGGTAGAAAGGAGCCTTCTTAGCACCCATTCTGCGAAGTCTGATCTTAACCATGGTAATTTCCTCCATATTATAAAAAATAAGTTTTATCTATTAACCAACGATTCGTCGGCAATATTTACAATTCAAATATACATCTTGCGTAAGAAACAAATGAAATTCGTTTCTTTATCGCATTTACATCGGGAAGCCGCCCATGCCACCCATATCCGGGCCGCCGAAACCGCCCATGCCGCCCATACGCGCCATCATTTTCTTGCCCTTTTTGCCGCCGAACTGCTTCATCAGCTTCTGCATCTGTTTGAGCTGGTTGCAAAGGCGGTTGACGTCTTCCACCTTCATGCCGCAGCCTGCCGCGATGCGGCGCTTGCGGGAAGCCTGCAAAAGCTCCGGCTTTGCGCGTTCTTCGGGGGTCATGGAAAGGATGATCGCCGCGTTGCGGTCCATAATGCGGTCGTCAATGTCCATTTCATCGAGCTTCGAGCTGTTGATGCCTGGCAATTTCGAGAGGATGCCCTTTAACGGGCCCATCTTCTTCACCTGCCGGAACTGCTCCAAGAGGTCGTTGAAGTCCATCTTATTCTGCATCATGCGCTCTGCGGTGCGCGCCGCGGACTTTTCGTCGATTTTCGCCTGTGCGTCTTCGATGAGGGACAGCACGTCGCCCATGCCGAGGATACGGCTTGCCATAC
>OLRA01003733.1_pt1 | contig 12948 bp, 14 predicted proteins | sample 1673011 | NCBI WGS metagenome assembly OLRA01 (sample SAMEA3136746, study PRJEB25190) | human gut metagenome | reverse complement strand
GAGCCTCGTCGTACATGTAATCCTGCTGATGCTCGTCTGCTGGCTTGGCTCCGAACTATTGGCATCCGACGACCGTCTAATACGTCGAGTGTTCGGCAAGCTTAGCGTATTGTTCGGCATGTATGCGCTGATGTGTTTGATCATTGACGTATCCAATTTGGTCCGCGGGCATGCAACGTTGATCAGTCTGCCAGCCAGCGGCATCATGTCGTGTGGCGCGGTTTGGTACGCGATTCGATATATCGGCGGATACGGAAGGAACTAGCCAGATGTCAATGACCTACGAGGAGCTGGAGTTGAACGGCTGTTACGCGATGCTCTGCGAAGCATTACGCGCCTGGCATCGGATCCAGCATGACCATACGCGCGAAATCGCGGCGAAAACGTTGAAGGACGTATACGGCTACGAGTTCCATCTGAACGGCGGCGGCTGCTCGTGGAGACTTCCGGAAACGGACCACGAATGGGCCACCAACGGTATGCGCGCACTCGGCCTACCGGCAGACAAGTTCGAGGAGAACACTCTGGTACTCGCCCGACTGCTCGACGGGCAGACGAAAGACTACGAGATCGCATCCGGTCGAACGGTGGAAACCATGGAACCCGTATACGGTTCCGACATCGAACGATCCGTCGTAGTCGAACAATTCCACAACGCATTCCGACGCATCACCACCAACTGGGACAGTGTTCTGAACCGCAAAGTCATGGACTCGAATCTGGAACGGTTACTGCCTATGGCCGCGCATGCTGTGCGGATTGAACGCGAAGGCGGGAAACCTGACTTGCAGCCCATGCTTGACCTGTGTAAGAAAAGAACGGCAAACAATGAGAGCTGACAGCAGTCTTCTGATCCAGGCCATGCGCGAAGGTGCCGACTGTGAGCACCTATTTCTGGCTGATGTCGGCGAACAAATCGGTTGGAGGGGGGGACAAGACGAAGAATGTTTTCTCCGGTCGGACCAGACTATCCGGCGACGACGTGCTGAACATTCTCGGCAACCCGAACATACCAATCCCGGACTTCAGACGGTATCGCGTGTTCCTGCGGATTAGACAGGCATTGCTCGCTCCGGCGGAAGGCTACGAGTGATCGAAACCATCGAACAGCTTCGCGCGGCCGTCTACGGGCAGGCAGTCGGCGATGCATTGGGCGTGCCATACGAATTCCAAGACCGGGACTCTTTCGCCTGCGCAAACATGATCGGACACGGCACGCATAATCAGCCGGCCGGCACTTGGTCGGATGACACGAGCATGATGCTCGCCACCCTGGATTCGCTGATCGGCAACGACTGGCAAGTGGACATCGAGGACATGCAGCACCGGTTCAACGCTTGGCTATATGACGGCGAATATGCCATCGACGGAAACGTGTTCGACTGCGGAAACACCGTACGAGAAGCACTCCACCGAGGACATGGACTCCATGGCGAATGGGACAACGGCAACGGTTCGCTGATGCGTATCATGCCGCTCGCATTCACCGACGCCGGCCGGGAGACAGTCGGTGAGGTGAGCGCCATCACGCACGCCCACCGGTTGAGCCAAGAATGCTGTTGGGCTTGGGTGCAGCTGCTTCGGTCAGCGTTGCACGGCAACGGTTTAGGTCGTCTCGGTTCATATGCGAAAGGTTACGGGCGTGATTCCGTCAAATCAGGCGGCTACGTGAAAGACACGTTCAACGCCGCCATCTGGTGTGTGGCCAACACCAGCAACTAGCGGGACTGCGTGCTCGCCGCCGTCAACCTCGGCGGCGACACCGACACCACAGCAGCAGTCGCAGGAAGCATGGCCGGAATCCTATACGGATACGAGGCCATACCCGAAGAATGGAGGGAACAATTACAGGGCAAGAACATCATCGAACGGGTATTGGATCGTCTTTTTCCTGGAAAAAACAATTCCCGAAAAACGAGGATTCAGCTGAATTCTCACGAATACTCTGAAGCCAACAGCCCTGAAAGAAAGGCATTCAGATGGTTGATTCCAGGAAATCCATTCAAGCAAGACAACAACGTCGCCGAGCAAACGGTGAATTCGCGGAGGAACAGGATACCGGTCTGCCCTCCGATGATACGCTGACGGACTTCGAACGGAAACGGTTGAACAATGCGATGCTCGCCGCCGAAACGAACATCATCATGGATCCGGATGTAGCCGACTGCGCGGGATACGCCACCAGACGATTGGATGAGCTCATCGCCCGTCCGGCAAAGCCTGGCGAAACCGATGACATGCCACTGATCATTGAAAACCTGCGATACGATCCACAGGCCCCGGGCGGCTCCCATGCCGACTATATCGCCGACCATATAGAGGCCGCATACGCCGGCATACCGGTCAAAGCGCCTGACCGTACGCAATTGGAACAGGAAACCCGACAGCATATTCTCGAAACCGCATTGGATCCGAACCGGGAGCTTCACAAGCTTGGTTTGGAACCCGTACAGCTAGGCGAACACACGAACGCATACACGGGACCGCAGCCGGAGGATTGGGTCGGGGATTACGACGAGGAAGCTGCGGAACGCCGCTATGAAGCCGCATGGAAAGGAAAACAGACCAAGAAGGCCCGGTACGATGCGGCGACGGAGAAACACCTGTCACCGTTGAACGATGACATGCGTGACCTGTTCGAGAAGAACGTCGACCGTGGGCTGATCAACGGCAGTGCGTTCGATGACAAGATGGCTTTCGCTGACACGCTGCATGAGCTTCAAGATGATGGCTGGAATCCGGAAAAAGGTAAGGAATACCGTCAGTCCAAGGACTTCAAGAAACTGGAAAAACAGTTGCTGGACGGGCGGAAACCGACTCGCCGATACCGTCAGATGCGCGACGCATTGTGTGACAACGAACAGGAATACCGACGGTTCATGGCCGCGAATCCTGACGTGTTCGACCCGGACGAAAAGGCGAAGAAGCCATTCGCCGGCCTTGGCCCCGATGTCGGCCAAGCGGCGATGCTGCGCCTGGCCGCCAAACACCGTGGCGTCAAGGGGGCGGTCGCCCTGGCACGCTGGGATCCGGGCATCGAATACACGGTGCCGGACGCGAAACACCACACGTTCCGCATGGAGCATGACCGGCCGGGAATCGGACACATGAGCGACGGCAGCACGTATCCGGTGGGCCACACCATCATCACCGCGAACGGCATTAAACCGTCGAGCGTGATGAGCTGGATCCACCGTGAAAAGCCCGGTTCTCCTGAATGGGAGCATCGGGCACGGCAACGGTTCATGGAACAGAATGGTGGCGACTGGCATTCTGCCAGCTGATCGTATTCTGCTTCGCTAAGCGCACCGAAACTCCGGTGCGCTTTTTTGTTTTTTTCAATATCCCATTTACGTGTTATATTGAATATGTCCACATAAAAAAATGAAAGAGGAAACCAATGAGCATCACAATCAACGGCCAAACCAGCCCAGCCACAGAATTCGCATGGGACGGCTGCCACAAAATCTACCTGCTCGACAACGGCGACGCCGACAAGAACGGCAAATACGGGTACATGCTCTCCAAGAACAGAGAAGCCGGATACAAGGTGCTGCCGGTCTCGGAACTACAGCGCGTATGGGACCAATCCTGCCCGCTCCGCTTCATCGGCAACTGGGCGCTCGACAAGAATTATGTTCCCCAATGCTACGAGAAGCCCGTCACCATCGAAGCGCGTTGAAAGAGAAAGCCATGAAATCATACAAGACATACGCGGAAGAATACGGTCTGGATATCGAAGTCGTCCGATGGGTATTCAACCACATTCGCGTCACGCAATACGTCATGTCGGAACCTATCGGATACAAGATCGCCTTCAAATATCTCGGCCAGCCGGTTCACCTTTCAACGGAGTGGAAAACCGGAGTCGCCGAAAAATCGTTCCGGGAAATCGTCAATATACGAAAAGCCATCACGACAGAAGCAAACCCGGAACTCGTTCCAGACAAGGATTAAACATGCCGTTATTCACGCGCATAACTCTCAACCCAGTCAACCCGGACGTGCGTAAAGTGCTGCGCTCCCCCGAAGCGATTCACGCCGTGGTCAGCGCCGCCACCTCCGGCAGTAGCCGCCCGTTGTGGCGTTTGGACGGGGATAGGCTGTACATCGTCTCCGACCAGTTGGATACGGATCGGCTCGAAGCCCGACTGGGCAAGCCGGTCATCAGCACGCTCGACTACCGGCCGTTCCTCGACAAGCTACAGAACGGTGAGACACGTCGCTTCACGTTGACGGCCACACCGGTAGTCAGCAAGGACGGGAAACGCACACCGTTGCGTACTCCCGCCGGAATGCACCAGTGGGCGGAAGGCAAGCTCACCCAGGCCGGAGCCCGTTTGGATGCGTTGGATATTCTCGACGTTCACGCCACCCGATTCAACCGTCAGGGCCGCAAACTTACGTTCCACACTGTCGAATACACGGGAGAAATCACTATCACCGACCGCGACAAGCTCACCCAAACGATGCTCTCGGGTATCGGCCACGGCAAGGCCTATGGATTGGGTCTGATGCTGCTTTTCTAACCACTGACATGCGATAGTCGAAAGAAGTCTTTTGACAGTCTCCCCAGCCTGAAGGCTGGGGATTCCGGTGTTATCGGGTGTTTCCCGTTCGACCGGTTTTGCGCCTCTGAAGGACCGCCATAGGCTCGGCTTGGCCGGCCTGTGGTCTTGTGTCCTGTATCCGCGTCTCGGACGTGTCCCGCCCGGAACGGGCTTCTGCTACGGCTTGCGCCTGTAGGATCCTCAGTCCGTCAGTGAGGATGTTCTTGGCGGCGTTCACGTCCGCGTTGTCCCGCCATCCGCAGGCGTGGCAGTGGAAGACCGCTTGGCTTTCGCGGTTCTCCTTGGCCACGTGCCCGCAGTGGTGGCAGATCTGGGACGTGTATGCCGGGTTGACGGTCAGGAACGTGATCCCGGCCGCTTTCGACTTGTATTCGATCATGCCGCGCAGTCGGCTGAGGCTGGCCTGCTGCATGCCTTTGTTGAGGGCGCGTTTCGCGTTGCGTCCGTTGGGGAGCCATTGCCCGGGCTTGTCCGGGTCTGGTTTCGGCTTGGGTTTGCGGGTCATGTTCGCGGCTTGCAACGTCTCCATGACGATCAGGTCATGCCGGTCCACGAGCCAGCGGCTGGTCTTGTGCTGCCAGTCGGTGATGATGCGCGTCTTGCGCTCCTGCAACGCCCTGGCCTGCCGGCCGAGTTCCAGATACCTTTTCGACGGCCCGTGCTTCAGATAGGGTTTCGCGTTCGAATACCCGGCCTCGCGGACACAACGCGCCTGGGCGCGGTGGAGCTTGTCGATGCGCTTGTCCAACTGCTTGAGCTTCGCCAACGGCAGGTCGAGCAGCCGCCCGTCCGACAACGCGGCCTCATGCCGGACTCCCACGTCGATGCCGGTCCGGCGTCCGGTGGGCGTGTGGTCGCGCTCGGGGATGGGGCTGGTGAACGAGATGGTTCGGGCCGTCCAGTTGACGTGGATGCTGGTGGAATCCAACACGGGACGGCTGAGCCGAAAGTGGATGTGGACCCGGAACCGCGCCCCGTCACCGGGAATGCGATGCCCCGCCGGGTTGGTTCCGCCGATGATGACCTCCGCGTGCTTGCGCGAATAGGTGACGATCCGATAGCCTTTCCCGTTGTTGCGCAGGACGGTGAACCGCAGTCCGCTGCGTTTCCTCCTGAACGAGGGCATAGGCCCGGGCTTGCGCCCGTGTTTCACATTCGTCTTGCGGCGTTTCGTCGCGGCGAACCATTCCGTGTTCTCAAGATACTGGCAGCTCAAAAGGATCAGGTCTGGACAGGAGCCAAGCCATGAACAATCCTCGCGCGTCTCCTTGATGGAACGCATGTCGGGATTGTCGCTGATGGGCACGAGCACGTTCTTCGCGCCCATCAGATACCGGCTGCGACGCGAACGCAGCTGGTTGAACCGGTAGCGCCAAGCGTCGCCCAGCCAGGACATGACCCGTTCCGGATCACGTGAATACATGGGAGCCCCGCAGCGGTCGTAGCCGAGGAACGGGGTCGCTCCCGTGACCTCGACCCGGTCGATGCGGTATTTTCGGCTCATGCGTTCACCTCCTCCGGCGTTTTATGCTTTTTGTGTTCCAACCGGCTTCCATTATACTTGGTTTCATGCAGGAAAACAACGAGATACGCAAAGGCAGACACTGTGTTTTCGACATGCATGTGCATTTGGTTTTCGTCACCAAATACCGGCACCCGGTGTTCGGGAAACAGCATCTGAAGCACCTCGAACGGATATTCGGCGACGTGTGCGAAAACTTCGACTGCCGGCTTGAGGAATTCAACGGAGAAACCGACCACGTGCACCTGCTCGTCTCGTTCCCTCCCACCGTCGAACTCAGCAGGCTCGTCAACAGCCTCAAAGGGGTGTCCAGCCGATACCTGAGACGCGACTACCCCGAACTCGCACAGCACTACTGGCGGGCCAAACGACTCTGGTCGGGAAGCTACTACGCGGGAACATCAGGCGGTGCACCACTATCAACCCTGAAAAAGTACATCCAAAACCAGAACAGACCACAATAACGTCAAGGAGGAAGGCGCTTCACCCCCGGCCTAAGGGCCGGAGTCCCCGCGCTAAAAAAGAGATGGCAAACCATTCATTCAACCTCGTCACCGAACCATGGGTCCCCGTACTCGCAAACGGCAAGCACGAGTCCTACTCTCTGGAAACCCTGTTCGATCAGCCGACCTCTATCCGACAACTGGATATAGCCGACCCGTTGGAACGAGTCAGCATCATGCGACTGCTGCTCGCCATCATGTACGCGGCACGTCAGGAAGGATACTCGTCCCCGGCGGGGGCAAAACGCATCATGGAAGCCGGGCGTGACCAGGAAATCATCGACTACCTACACGCATGGGCACACCGGTTCGACCTCATGTCGGAAACAGAACCGTTCCTGCAAGTCGCCGGCATGATGTCGCAAGGCAAACCCAAGGACTACGGTTTCACCCGACTCCACCCCGCAATGCAACGCCCCCTCTGGCAGACCCACGACCCATACAAGCCCGTCACCCCTGCGGAAGCGGCACGAATGCTGCTGACCTGCAACATGTACGATGTGGCCGGAGTCCACACCGGCATGAACGGCGACCCGAAAGCCGCGGAAGGCAAACGTACCCCACAGGGGGTGGCGCAGGCCGGAGGACTCGCTATTGCCATCATCGACGGAAACAACCTGTGGGAGACCCTAGTGTTGAACTTCTGTCCCACGAATAATGGCAACAAGCCCATCTGGGAGTATCCACCGCTCGAATGCGCGGACATGGAACCGGACGCCACCGGCCCCGCATACTATTACACGTACCCGTCCCGCCGAATCCGACTGCTCTGGAACACGGACGGCCTATGCACCGGCGCCTACGTCACCTACGGGAACCGTTCCGAATGGACGACCCCGGAAAACGAATACATGGCCTTCTGGACTCAGGACAAGACCGGCAAACCCAAACCGGTGAACCTCACGTTCGGCCCGCTGATCGACCGACCATTATGGACGCAATGGGATAAGGCGTTCGTTGAACCTGACGGCGACGAACACTATCCCGCAACATTCTTATGGGCATCGAACTTCAATTCGACCGTCAGCTTCGACACGGTTGCAGCCCAATACGGCAGCCAGTCCAGCAGCATCGCACGAATCCGCCAAGACCACATGACCTTGGATATGCGGCGTATCCATGAACATGCAAACGTCAGCGCCATCGTGGACAAACTCGTCAAACAGGCATGGCCGAAGGTCGGCAACGGAGACAATCCGCATGATGCTTGGGCCAAAGCCGATACGGCGATGCTCCCCTATCTGGCAGGCGGGAAGGAACCCGACCTTGGCTAACAGCTACCTCGCCTGGGCACGACCCCGATTCGCCCGTCTGCAAGACGGCTACCTGAACGGCACTTACACGCGCGCCGACCTCGCCAACCTACGCAACAGTTTCAAAAAACCTTGCGGCTCGGATCCGAAAGCATCCAAATGGTCGTTGAACGGCATGGACTACCGCGGGTACGCGAAACCCACGCGCATGGAACAAGCCTCATGGTACGCATTCGGCCTATACGCCTACCACCAGCAAGGCAACCAATACAAACCCATGTACAAGGAAGGCGAACGCTTCAACAAAGCATTACGGATATTGGCGGATACCGGCGAAGACGTTGACGAACTTTACCGGAAACTGTTGAACACCCACAATATGCAGGAAGCCGCACCATTCTGTCTGAGAATAATCCGACTGTTGAACGAGCACGACATTCCACTGGACCACGCCCTGCTGGCATTGGACTTGGCCAGACTCAACAAACCGGACTCCGCAGACATGGTACGACGCGACTGGAGCCGACTGCTCGACTGATTGTCCACCAGATTGCCAGCACTGGACAATCGGCTCAGAAAATAGGTAACAAACTTGCATAATAGACCCATGCATGGTCTCGAAAACGTTGAAAACTAAACTACCTACCCCGCAGGCGCGGGGATAAACCTGAGATTGACTACGGGCGCGACCGGTCTGGTCAACCTACCCCGCAGGCGCGGGGATAAACCGGAACCGGCGCCGTCGATCTGCTCCGACTGGGGACCTACCCCGCAGGCGCGGGGATAAACCTAACGCCGACAACCAGCCAGCCGAGAAGCTGCGACCTACCCCGCAGGCGCGGGGATAAACCCACCACCATGACACACACCAACCACGCGCTCCACCTACCCCGCAGGCGCGGGGATAAACCTAATAGCGGCTTCCAAGACCATGGCCGTGGATGACCTACCCCGCAGGCGCGGGGATAAACCTAAACCGCTTGACCTCGCTCAGATCGGGTTGACCAAGGAACCTACCCCGCAGGCGCGGGGATAAACCTAGGCGACGGGCTCGACCTGAAGCAGATCGAATACCTACCCCGCAGGCGCGGGGATAAACCCATTGGCGATGGGGTTGTTCGCGGCTTGGCGAAACCTACCCCGCACACGCGGGGATAAACCTGACGATCGACTCGCTCCTTCTGAACCGGAATGACCTACCCCCGCACACGCGGGGATAAACCGTAGCCGTTGTTCTTGCCGACGAACGCGGCCATGCCTACCCGCACACGCGGGGATAAACCTTGGAACGCGCCGTTGCCTGTACTGCAGGCCAAACCTACCTCGTACACGCGGGGATAAACCTGTGAACCGCTTTTATTGACATCTGACTTTTGTCTGTTATACTGAATATGTCCACATAAAACAGAAAGAGGAACCAATGACCAACATCATCGAAAAACCCAAGACCAACACACTCATCGAAGAATACCGCCAACAGGCACTGGCATACGGGCACGAAAAAGCAATCCGCACCTTCGCCACCCCCATGCTCCAAGCATGGGAGAAAGCCTGCGAAGGATACGCCGACGAAGACACGGAACTCGAAGGGTTCGCGGACCTCATGTCCGAAGTATTCAACGTCAGGGATGCGGCAATCGCCGCCGCCATCAACCCACGATTCAAGATCGGGACCATCATCAATCTCGCAGCGAAAGCCCACACGCCATACTATAAGAGGCTTCTTTCCAAAACACTTGCCGACGGGTTCACCAACCCCGACATCAAACCCGACCACAACCGGCTACACAATGCCATCACAACCGCATGCGGTCTCACCGACCTTGCCTCGGAGAAGAAGTACCGCGCCCATCCCCTTGCCGTCGCCGCCTATCTCTCATGGTGGGGCGGGAAGATGGAACAGGCATATTCCTACGCGATTCTCGCTCTCGATGCGGACCGGACCACGAGTCTCGCTGCACTCGTTCTGGCCGCGCTGTCGAAGGGCAAAAAGCCCGCCTACCTCAACTAGTCCTCACCATCGTTCGCGGGGGCTTCCCGCCCGACAGCCCCCCCCACGGACAAAACGGAACCAATCCACCATCCACCAAAGAAAAACCAAATATCAGGAGAAACAATATGGGATTGTTCATCGACATCCACGCCATCCAGACCCTTCCGCCCGCCAACCTCAATCGCGACGAGAACGGACGACCCAAAACCTCCATCTACGGTGGCGTGCCACGTATGCGCGTCAGCTCACAAGCATGGAAGAAGGCCATTCGCGACAACTTCCGCGACACCCTCGACACCGGCAGGCTCGGCTCGCGCAGCCGTGAGTTCACCAAGATGATCGCGCAGCGCATCAACCGTGATCCGGAGGACGAGCATCTGCTGAAGGTCACCGGCGAACTGATGAAGGCGGCCGGCCTTCCCTCTGACAAGAACCGACCCGGCAGCACTAGCGCGCTCCAGTTCTTCGGTGAACAGCAGTGGCAGAAGCTCGCCCAATATGCGGAAGAGGCATACGGCAGCACCGATCCGAAGAAGTCCGTCGCCTCCCATCGTACGGACATCAAGAAGCTGCTCGACTCCGACCGGAGCATCGACATCGCGTTCTTCGGACGAATGAGCGCCAGCAGCGACAAGGGCACCGGCAGCGAGTACGTGGTGGATGCGGCCAGCCAGTTCGCGCACGCCATCAGCGTGAACCGAGCCGACGTGGAAAACGATTATTATGCGGCTGTTGACGACTGCGACAACACGAGCGGCGCCGGCATGATCGGTGAAACCGGATACTTGAGCGCCACCCTCTACCGTTACGCCTGCGTCGACGTGAACCTGCTGAACCGTAACCTCGGATACGATAAGGAAGCCGTGCAGCTCGCCCTGTCCACGTTCCTGAACGCCTTCGCATTGAGCCTGCCATCCGGCAAGCAGAACAGTTTCGGACATCAGACGCTCCCCTCGTTCATCGAAACCGTAATCCGCACCGACCGACCCATCAACCTCGTGGAGGCCTACGAGAAGCCGGTCACCACGGACACGATTCCCACCAGCGTGCAACGACTGCTCGAACAGCAGGCCGACTATCAGAACACGTACGGTCTGGCCACAGCCGACACGTTCACCATGGCCGACCTGAACGCACGCAAAGGCATGGACAAGAATCAGCAGGATACTCTACTCACGCTCCCCCAACTGGTCACAGAAACCACCAGCACCGTCATCAAGGCACTCTGATCACCATGCCGACCCTACTCCTCCAGTTGAAAGGCCCATTGCAATCATGGGCCACCGAAGACGGGTACACGCACCGCAACACCGGCAGCCTACCCACCAAAAGCGGAGTCATCGGACTCGTCGCATCCGCTTTGGGACGTGCCCGCGGAAGCGACATCAGCGACCTCGCAGCCCTCCGATTCGGCGTGCAACCAGTCCACACAGGCCCACGGTTGACGGACTTCCAAACCATGGGCAAACGAGCTGACGGCAAACCCAACCCGTTGGAGACGAAGGAATATCTACAGGATTCCACATTCACCGTCGGATTGGAATCCACGGACCTGCGACTCCTCATCAGAATCGGCGCCGCTATCCAACACCCCGTATACATGCCATACCTAGGACGACGCGCCTGCCCGCCAGCCGGCCCGATCCGAGTCGGACTGGTAGACAAGCCGTTGGAACAGGCATTCAAAGGCAAGGAACGGATACATGTTGAGACCGTCGACGGCGTGGAAGCACACTGGGATCAACCGGCCAACAACCGAGTGTTCCAGGCACGCTACTCCAATGCCATCGACCCGTTATTCAATGCGGTAGCCGAAGCACAGAAAAAGCTGAAGCCATGAGCGACTTCACGCCGGCGGACTTACCACGAGTGTCGGAACGAATACCATATTTGTATCTGGAGCAGTGTGTCATCAAACGCGCGAACAATGCGCTGGTAGCGGCGGACGAGAACGGCGAAACCGCATTGCCTATCGCTACCATCGCGGTACTCATGCTCGGGCCCGGCACAACCATCACACATGATGCCGTCGTCCTGGCAAGCGACACCGGCGCGATCATCGTATGGGCCGGAGAGCAGGGAGTCCGCCACTATTGCAGCGGTTCCGCACTCACCGGCTCCACCAGACTGTTGGAACAGCAGGCCAGACTCGTATCCAACGAACGATCCCGCCTCATGGTCGCCCGACGAATGTACGCGATGCGATTCCCCGGCGAAGATCTGTCCCATACGACGATGCGCCAACTGCTCGGCATGGAAGGCACCCGAGTCGCAGCCCTGTACACGGCTGAGGCGAAGCGCAACGACATACAATGGCACGGCAGGAAATGGGATGACCGTGGCGGAGCGGTCAACATCGCACTATCCACGGCCAACAGCTGCCTGTATGGTGTAGTCCATGCGGCGATCACCGCATTGGGATGCAGTCCGGCACTCGGTTTCGTTCACTGCCACAACCGCCGCTCGTTCCTCTTCGACATCGCGGACCTGTACAAGGCGGAGTATTCGATCCCGCTGGCTTTCCGACTGCACGCCTGCACTCCCAGCCTGGTTGACGGAATCGCACGACGACGAATGCGCGACATGATGCAGGACGGCAGACTGCTGGAACGTTGCGTACATGATGTTTCCACTCTCCTCTCGGAGGAGCCCGATAACGAGGACAATTGTTCCGTCTGGACTGGCGGGCAACGATACGGGAAAGCCGGTCAATCGTGGGCACCGTCGTGATACGACTCGAAAGCGCTCCACAAGGACTGCGCGGACACCTATCCCTATGGATGGTGGAAATCAGCAGCGGCGTATACGTCGGAGACCTCAACACCCGGATACGTACGCGACTCTGGCAACGAGTCCTCTCGGAACTCGGTACGGGCAGAGCGACGATGGCATGGCATTCCCAGCATCAGCTACATGTCAGCAGCCAAAACGGAAAGAAGACGATAACCGCTTTCGACGGAACCATCCTAATGTCCAGACCGCCTAAAGCCAAAGACAATACGGCCTGAAAACAGGTACGCAATTTGCATAAACAGCCCTCGCATGGCATTGAAAACGTTGAAAACTAAACTATCTACCCCGCACACGCGGGGATAAACCGAAAGCA